>PJTY01000019.1_pt1 | contig 285415 bp, 229 predicted proteins | sample 1512121 | NCBI WGS metagenome assembly PJTY01 (sample SAMN08177680, study PRJNA422409) | Soil metagenome, whole genome shotgun sequencing project. | isolation source: Soil enriched (2) on filter paper: alkali lignin treatment | place: USA: Madison | collected 2015-01-15
AAAATCCTTCTTTGAGACTTAAAATTAATACTATACTTTTGAAGAAAACTATGTATTCATTCTTGCCGAATACTCTGCAGTTCTACTTACCAAAAACTCTGCATTATTAATTACCGTTCACACTTGACCTTCTCCAAATCGACAACTTTGTATTCTGTAAGGATCAGACCTTCCTGCGCAACTTTCGCTTCAAGGGCTTTCAAGGACTTCTTTAAGGTCTCCAGATCATGGTGCAGCCAGACACAGCCAACACCTCGCGCAGAGATGAAGATATCATCTAGTGTTAAACTTTTGTTGTTTATTAGCATTACAAACTTAATTGTTTGCCCTTTTACTGTCAGATCAGATCGCAAGTAGTTGAGTTATACCATTATTTGCTCTTCTGAAAAGTCCATACCTCTTTATGCATTACGGGCTTTCCTTCCAACTCGCTATGTATATCTTTTATAGTAAGTTCAAGAAAACCATTCACGAAAGCATAGTGATAAATTAACTTCTGCGGTACCGGCAATGGTTCCAATTGAAAAGTGATGGTATTGTAATGCTCCCTGAAATTAGCTACGATTATTAACGTAGTTTTTATAATTTAGGGACAATGAAAAAAAGTAAGTTCAGCGAGTCGCAGATCATCAAGATTCTGTCACAGCAAGAGGCGGGGTTATCGGTTGCGGATATTTGCCGTGAGCACGGCATCAGCCAAGGGACGTTTTATTCTTGGAAGAACAAGTATTCTGGGATGGACATTTCCCAGCTCAAGCAGTTGAAAGAGATGGAAAAAGAGCTGGCACAGTACAAGAAGATTGTTGCCGAGCTGACACTTCAGAACACGGTTTTGAAGGACGTTATCGAAAAAAAGCTTTAGGGCCTGGCGAGAAGCGTGAGTTGGTGGGCTATGCCCGTGAGGAGTTTAAGTTAAGCCTTCGTCAGGCCTGTATGTTGTTTTGTATCAGCACCTCAGTTTATTATTACCGTGCCAAGCGCAGTGATGACAGCCAGGTGATAGAACAATTGTCGGTCTTAGCGGATCTTCACCGCACATGGGGTTTCAGAATGATGTACCACCGGTTGCGAAAGTTGAATTATATGTGGAATCATAAGCGGGTTTACCGTATTTATACTGCTATGAGACTGAACTTGCGGAATAAGCGGAAAAAGCGTTTGCCGGCGCGCGTGAAGGCTCCTTTGCTATGTCCAATCGGACCGAACATCACCTGGAGCCTGGATTTCATGCATGATACGCTATCGGGTGGCAAGGCGATCAGGACATTGAATGTGATTGATGATTTCAATCGTGAAGCACTTTCTATTACGGTGGATACCAGCCTTCCGTCCCACAGGGTGATCCGGGAATTGGAGAAGCTGGTCCAGTGGCGGGGCAAGCCCGAAAAGATCCGATCGGATAATGGGCCGGAATTCATGTCTGCAGCGATGATGGACTGGTGCCGCGAACACAGCATAGAATGGGAGTTTATTCAGCCGGGTAAACCCACGCAGAACAGTCTGATCGAACGTTTCAATAGGACTTTCCGGCAAGATGTGCTGGATAGTTATATGTTCGATAACTTGTCGGCGATCCGGAAATATGCGAATGCCTGGGCCTGGATGTACAACAACGAAAGACCGCATTCGGCATTAGGAAACCTGACGCCAATAGAATTCCTGTTGAAATATGGAAAACTCCCAACACTCAATGGCCGATGCCAGTTTCCCACATTACAACAGGACAACAACAAATCTGATTGGAATTTTTTAGTTTTGGATGTAGCTAGCTGAGGGAGCATTACACTCCAGGATAGTGGAGTGCTTCAGGATCAGATTATATTGAGCTTGATGGGGATGCTAAAAATCACTATCAAGGAAAGAAAATGCGTCTAGTTCGTTTTTGGGACAGCATAAATAATACTGAATATGAGTTCTTAACAAAAAATTTCACCTGGAAAGCATCAACAGTAGCAACCTTATATAAGGAAAGATGGGAGATTGAAACTTTCTTCAAACATTTAAAACAGCGTTTGAAAGTGATGAGTTTTGTTGGAACCTCAGAAAATGCCGTTTACATCCAAATTTGGACTGCATTAATTGGAATACTACTCTTTAAATATATCCAGAAGAAAGCTAAATATCAATGGAACCTATCCAATCTGGTAAACTTTATACGACTAAATATATTTGTGAAAATTGACCTCTGGAAATGGGCAGATGACCCATTCTTTTCAGGGAAACCTCCTGATAAAATAGGGCAATTCAAACTCTTTTGAAAATAATAGGTAGGATACAACTTGAAATTTTACATAAAACCTTATCTAATGAATGGAAAATGGAAGATTTATACAACCTAATTTTTATTTAGGACAGTACTGAAATTCAAACACTCACTTCATTCTTGGAATATATTATTCAAAGTAAACCTCCAATTTTGTCAACACAGTCTTAAGACCTGATATATCAACCACCGAAAAAGTTCTTCTTTTATCATCAGAATAAATGGTCATTATATTTTGTGAATTAAAAATATAAGACCAACCATACTCTTTACGGTACCTTATTCCCCAGCCCATAAAATCACTCAATGCACTTATTTTATTGAATTTACAGCTCTTTACGGTTTTCAAATCATATACCTTATTAAAGAAATAAAAAAAAGAATATGTCAAAACACCATTATCCGTTACACTCAGCTTAGCATTAAAGGCAAATAATAGCACACCCACAATTATCGCTGGAATATGATATAATAACAGCATTTGATCTTGTCTTAAATAATACAATGTTACCAAAACATACTGAACAACATAAATAATTAGGATAAACATAGGAAATTTATATTTTTCTTGAAAAATAATCATAAGAGCTTTTTATTTTAACTAAATTGTCTTTAATACTTAGATCCAAACGCCAAATATATACAACTAAACATGCCAACATTGCAACGAAAAACGTAACTAAACCATGGACTACTATAATAAAGAAATGGAATATTACTCCCGCACAAAAAAACATATACTTTATCCTCTGATTAAAAAATAAGCTAAATGCGAGTAAGATCTCGAGGAAAATAACACTCCAATTAATTAAAGACACTGTTATGTCATTTTTAAATAAAAAACCAAACAGCTGTTGCATATTTTCTGATGCTCCAAATATGGGATCAAAAAACCAATAATATACAGCAGTGCCATTTGTCCAGTCCGGCGCAAATATTTTCGAAACACCAGCATTAAGGTAAAGAATTGCAATTTGAATTTTAATAAAAAAAAGAGCCGTCTGAGCATTATATGCCAAAAGTGTAGCTATTAGAGTTTTTTCCCGTTCAATATTTCCGCCATTATATTTTCCAGCAGATATCCAACCATTTTTTCTATTATCAAGTATTGTAATGGGTATAAGCAAAAAAGACAAAATTACATTGATTTGATCGCCCCCCTCAACAATAAGTGTTGAATAAAAAACAGAATAAGCTATCCACGATTGAAAGATACAAAGTATTTTGGGATAAATGCCTCCAATAATAATTATCAAAACTAGAACTGTGCATATATACGGTATGAAAGTATCATCAAACCAAGTAAAGTAGTTTATCTTCATTAACCAAAATCTACTCTCCGAGATCTTAGTCAAATGGTGCTTAGGAAGCAGATCATTTATATCTGTGAATACTAATGTAATAAATAAATTAAAGGCCAGTAATGAACGTACAAACGTTAATGAATTATTTTCAACTATTTTATTAATCATTTGTGGAAACGAGGTTTACAGTAATGTACTTTATTGGTATATTCTTACCCTGCTGCGCCTTAGACCACGCATAGGGTATCGGTTTATATAATACTAGAAGAAAAGTACCATCGATCAAATGTCTATTATTAGCAACTTTTATGTTATTTGATTGATTAAAGTCTAGTGTTTTTAAGTTTCCCATTATATCCTGCTTCCAAACTAATTTCATTGCTTCATTTGCTAGCATTGAAGCTTCATAGCTAATAATTCTAGAATACCTAGATAGTCCGAACATGTTTTTGGAATTATGATTATCTACAGTTTTTAAAATTAAATCGCCTTCAATAATCTGATATACAACTAAAGTTTGATCCTGAGGGTTTTTAGTAAAAAAACTCCAACCCTCAGGAAATATTGTAGAAATAATTTTCTGTGCCTCTTTGGATAAAACAATCTGTTCTTTCAATGATGAGAAGAAGATCAGGAAGGTCATAAATATCCAAAGAGACAAGATTAATTTTTTGCAAAAGTTATTCAACATTTTGGAAATATGAATTGATCTCCGTAATTGCTTGTCCTTTGGTAATTGATACTTCTGCACCACTGCCTAGCGGATCTGGGTTATCAACGAAAGGTTCAGGTTCCAGTGTTCCTGGTTCTACAGTGACCTCAGGTGCTACCTGTGTAGGATCCCAATAAGCTACTTTTGTTACAACACTATATGCAGCTACAGCTATAGATACAACTGCTGCCCCTAAATAAGCTACTGCTACAGCAGCGGCAAAAAACATTGCTTTTTTTGTGTCTACAGTTTTATTTGGACTGGAAGCTGCTAAAAGTTTAAACTCTTTTTGACCATTCGATGTAGACAAGTCAAGGGCTTGAGCTTTTTTTAGTAACACTTCGTCTTTGCCTATAGCCAGGCCCAATCTCACTGAATTAGCATACTTATCGTTACTCAACAAAGCTTGCTCAATAAGTTGAGCTGACAGATTAAGTTGTTTGTTAATTTCATATAAATCGCCAGAATAAATCTTGTTCTGTAGATTAGAAAAAAAGGTCGGATATTTTTCGTCAATATATTTTGTAGTGATATCAGAAATATTTTTAAGCTCTTTTCTTACCTCTGTATTAGATTTTAATTCGTCAATTTTGCTATTATATTGCTTTAAAAAAGTAATATTCGAAGAAATTTCATTCTGAAAAAAGAATAATCCGTTAAAGATATCCTTACCAGAATATTTTGCTTCTTTTTTATTTTTAGAATCAACCATAGCCGAATCTTTAGCGCAGCTAAAAAATAAAAAACAGATAATTAATGAGCCAGCAAAAAATGGGTTTGCAGCAAGTTTTTTAAAATAATAGATCATAATATAATTATTTTTATAGTGTTAAATTACAAAGTTAACTGGTTTAAGCCTTCCCTAAACATTAGGAAGGCTTATTTACCATTTTTAATTGTTCAATGGATCATCAATATCTTTCAAGAACAGCTTAAAAGAATTAGTAGGACTCGTTACATCCGTCAAGGTAATAGCAGTCGGAGTTAACGAACCATCTGCAGACGTAATTTTAAACGTCGTTTGATCAAAAGGTGCGCTAAGATAATTTATTCCACCGCTCCAATAGGCAAGTGGAAAATTACCTAAAACATATCCTTCCAGCTCAATATAAACCTCGTCTTCGGTGTCTTCAACAGGTTCGATAAAATGGCTAACACCTCCGAATACAGCACCATTTTGCAGGTTAAAAATCAGCCCATAAACGCCCGATGTCCCACCAATATATGCGTTGTTGACAATAATATTATTCTTGTCTAACATTCCTTTACCTACTGTCCAATAGAGTTTACCAAACGCTCCTGTATTGTTAAAAGACATAGACCACAGATTATTTTTAAACCAAAAGTTAAGCGGTGTAGAAGGTAGTATTTTAAAGGTCTTTCCTTCATCCGTATAATAACCATTTGGATAACCGCTCGTTGGTTCAACATAGTTCAGAAAGTCAAAAGATGTCCCCGCTAAAGTGTATTTCTGATAGAACTCCAAGCCTCTTGGAACCACTCGAAATGCCATACCTACAGCCAGTTCATCGGTTGGATTATGAAACACTCGAAATTTCGCATCATATCCCAATCTTACAGTTTTATTTCCTGATGTTTCAAGTTTATAAACCATAAATTGTTTAAACTTATCCGCAGCCTCTTGGTAGGTTGTAGATAACCTTTCAAATTCCCCTTCTTTCAGAGGTAACATGACCAAATGGCTACCGCTTTTCTTTCCCTTTAAGACTACTGAATCTGCTGTTGCTTTAAGCACAATAAACTCAAAATCACCACGCATACCGCTATCATCGGCACCGATGCCGCCGTTGTCCATACCAGGTTCTGAAAACCAATGTATTTGCTTATTATATCCGTTAAAGGTTAAGACAGGACCCGATTCCGGAGAAATGGAATAGGAACTGGTTTCAGATCCAGTAAAAGGATCTGAAGCTAGGGTAACTTCCGCATTCGATATAAATTTGCTAAATATGGTATAACCACCAAATTCCTGATTATTGCTGGGATAAAACTTCATCATCCAGCCCGCTTTATTTCCCTGCAAAACAGTATATGCTTGTTGCACAGCTTCGGTCATCCTAACCGTGGCATTGGTATCAAATATTCTATCATCGTCCCGCCTACATGAAGTAACCATTAAAAACGGAAGTAAGATTAAGATTACTAAATATTTTAATTTCATAATTCCTTATTTTAAAGATGTTTGATCAAAATTGGGTAGATCCGCTTGTCTGGCTAAAATTTCATCACGCAACTCATCCAAATTAATGTTCCAGGTTTTTTGGAAGTAGGTCCGTACAATATCAAGTTTAGCCTCAATCAAAGCTTTCCCTTCTGCCCCGCCACTACTTATGCGTTGGTTCCATTGTGCCGGTGACAACGTAATGTAATAGGAATAAGTTTCTACAAAATCTTCGTTAGGCTCTGAGGCAGCGTATGGTGAAACAAACCCCATTGCGGCTGCGTCCGCATCAGATTCATAGAGATCGTTCCATGAATCTGACACGTAGCGCGCTCCAGTAATCTGTTCAAAAGAAGCGGGGTAACCTTTGGTTTGATGTAAAATATGACCAAATTCATGATGCATGGTGTGAAAATAATAATAATTGAGAAAGGCCACATCCTTACCTGTTTGCGCATTCAATTCATTCAACAGGTAAAGGGTAATCTTAACACCCCCTTCAGCCGTACCAAGTACAAATGTCCCATTATTCCTGTAAGCTGCTGATCCTATATAGTTTAGCACCTTTGGAAAATATTTCTGGATAAATTCCTTACTTCCCGTGATTTTATCATAGGGCTCAATACCGAGATGGTATAATAATTTCGTCATTCTGACGGAACTCTCATAACTTGCCGGACTTAGATTATAATTCAAATCCGACTCTTTTTCAACAAATTTATACAGTATCGCAATATTATAGTCCTTGGTATATTTTTGATCTATATAACTGTCTAATTCGTTTCTTTCAACTTTTTGATCATTAAATATACTTTCGGGATTCAGTTTCTCCTCGGAGCAAGAAAATAAAAGCACCGAAGAACACAACAACACAGTAATCTTATTTAATATTTTCATAATTATCTTGGATTAGGGGTATAACCAGCTGCAATAACTTCAGAAGGGATCTGTAGCGCAGCCCTTTTGTCTCTTGCGATTAATTTTGTTTCCGTCTCTACAGTAGCTATATTACCAGCGGAATTCAATACACGTCTTTCTACTTCAATACCATAGCGTTTAACATCAAACCAACGCATTCCCATGTGCAGAGTTTCTACCCGACGTAAGAACAACAGCGCATGAAGCATATTTTCTTGTGTACCAGTTTCAAATGGTATCATCTTGGGGTCTAGTTTTTTCTTTGCTGTCGGTGCTTTTGCAGAAGAATAATCTATTCCATTTGCCCAAGTGTCTACAGTCGCTACGGTAAACGTCGCTGGTGGTCTGGCCAACGCATTGTCTACCCAACGCTTCATATCCACAATTGCTTCATCATAACGTTTCAAATGAATAAGTGCTTCAGCTCTTACCAGCATCGTCTCTTCTGTTGTAAACGGGGCATAAACTCCGCGAGGAGTACCGATTCCGGCCACAGGATCCACATATTCGAACATATATGAAACGCGAGGAAATAAAACCTTATCTAAATTTGTTCCACCATACACAAAAGCGCGTAATACATAACCAGTAGACCCCAGTTGTCCATAAGGACCTTTGGCCAATGCTGTTTCCGTTTCACCCAACAATGCGCCATGGGAATACCTAGATCCATACGTATAAGGACCAAATATTACACCGTGTTGCGTAGCCGCAGTAGCTATCATCAAATTAGCTTTCTCATCGCTTCTATTGTAAGATATTGCTCCGTTTGGAAACCCTCTAGTACCAACAGCATCTGCTGCAATCCTGGCATAATTTCGTTGCAAGCTGGTCGGATTAACCCCTATTGCTGCATTTGCAAAGCTGATTGCTTTCTCCCAATCCTGCATATACAATGCAACTCGCGCTCTCAAGGCATTGGCAGCCCTGGAGTTCATATGGTATTTGGGCGTGGCGCCAAACGTGGAGTCATCAATCAACGGGATCGCTTCATCCAGATCCGATACGATATGATTATATACTTCTTGGACAGTATTACGCTCGTACTTTGGATCGAGATCTACTTCTACCGAAGTAATATAGGTGACACCCATATCTGTTGCCGCATTCGCTTTTGAATAATGTTGCGCAAACAAATTAATAAGTATAAAATGATTATAAGCTCTTGTAGCCAAGGCCTCCCCACGTTGAGGATTCAAGCTTACTGGATTTCCCATCTCTTCAATAGACTTCAATGCGGCATTTGCACTTGCTATTGCCTTGTAACAAGCTTCCCAAACTTCTTTAGGCCCCTCGTCTTGGTTGTCAGTAACGTCCTTCCAACGAAATAGCTCCTGGATGTAACGCTCGCTATTTGGGTTTGTAGGCCCATAGTCATCGATATTATCCGATGATAGTTCTGCGCTGACGAGATAGGCCACTTCTGGATAAGCCGAAACCAGCAATTTATCTATTTTAGCTTCATTATCAAGTTTTGCACGATTATCTGGCATCTCATCCAAAAACTTATTACAGGACGATAGACTCATTCCACAAATCAATGCAATTGCTATATATATTTTTTTATTCCTTTTCATTTCAATTACAATATTAAATTTCGGTTAAAGACCTAAGCGTAAAGTCAAGGTGTATTGTCTCGCAATTGGCGCTGCGACCCCCCCTGCATTGACAAACTCCGGATCTTGTCCATTCAGCTTTTTATCTGCATAGATCAAGAATAAATTGGTTGCATTAAAACGCAAACCCAAAGAGTTTATCTTCCATGCACTGATAAGATCCTTCGGGAATTCGTAGTTCAGCGAAACATCTTTCATACGGATAAAGTCACCTTTTGCAGTACGTACCGATGAGTAATTATAGGCGCTATAGGCATATTTCAAATCATTGCCATAGGCTCTATTTTGTCCCGTTGTCGCAATAGTAGGTATATTGGTGAGGGCTTCATCCCCTCCCACCATCCAGCGGTCCGCAAACTCCTTCGTCGACGCCGTCAAATCTGAATACTCATTAGAGAATACTGGATTAAGGCGTACAACATTACCAAAGGAATAGGTGATAAATACATTTAAACCAAAGTTCTTATAGTTAAACATATTCCCGAAACCACCCGTATGAATAGGATCTGACGATCCTTCATACTTGAGGAAGGAAATTTTATCCCGTTCTTGAAAGTTTATACTGGTAACGGTTTCTTGATTATTGGTATTTAAAAAGACCGGTAAGCCCTCATCGTTCAAACGTACAAATGGAATCGAATAAAGTCCTCGTACTGGACCACCTTCGAGCGCAAAGCCTGTTCCCGTGATTAAATCCATCACTTGACTTCGTGTATTTAACTTAGTCACCTTAGTTTTTACAAAAGAATAAGTAAAATTCGAAGTCCATTTAAAAGCTTGATCTCTCAGGATATGGCCTGTCAAGGCCAGCTCAGCCCCGTGTGATTTCATATCCGCTACGTTTCCGTACTTAAAAATCTGTCCACCTACTCCTTGCGTATTGATAACACCAATCAAGTCAAAATTATTCCGCTTAAACCAGTCAAATTCGAGATTAATCCGATTATCTAAAAATCCCATAGATGTTCCGATATTCAGCTCATGTTTCTTCTCATAAGTTAACCCGTTGTTAGCTAAATCAGCTATCTCTAAGCCAGACTCGGCATCATCTGCTGTAGGCCGCCAAGGGGTGTATGAACGATAGATCGCATAGGAATTTGTGACGTTTGACGGTCCACGGTCACCCGTTAAGCTATAAGAACCTTTTAATGTAAAATGGGAAAAAGTTGGTCTTAGTTTTTCAAAAAACTCTTCTTCATGGGCATTCCATGCACCAGAAAGATTCCAGCTAGGCATCCATCTTGCAGAAGTCGCTTCGCCCAATTTATTAGCGCCCTCATATCTAAAGGTACCATTCAATATATATTTTCCTGCATAAGAATAGGTCGCATTTGTAAAAAAAGCAGCTTGTTTATAGCGGGTATTTGTTGGATCATTATTCTTATTCCGGTTGACGGAGAAATAAGGTGAATTTTCTTCCTGACCGCGTTTAAATACTTTGTAATCTGTAAAAGGGCTTTCCCCTAGATCGTATTGGATTCCCCACCCTCTAAACCAGCTATTATTCCGTTGGGATGAGGTGAGCTCTGAACCAGCAAATACATTAAGAATATGATCCTGATTAAAGGTTTTATTGTATTGTGCCGTAAAACGGAACAACTGCTCAAACATCGTGTAATCGGTCCGATTATAAATCCCGCCCTCAGGTAATACGGAAACAGGTCTAGCATAGGGGTCATCCGGGTCTGTATATAAAAATGGGTTTTTATCCCGTATGGTCGGGTTCTCCGGTTCTGAAATCCCAGCACGGTAGGCCATCGCTTGATTTGAACGATCTTTGATGTAATGGTGCTGAGCAGTCGATTGATAACGGACTGATCCGAAAGCACCCAATTCTAATTCTGGGATAACTTTCCATTTTAGATCTCCCTGAAAGCGCAAATCAGCAACTTCGATGTCCATGTAGTTATTCTCTAACTCATGTAGAATATTAAAGGCAGCATAATTACGGGTATAAAATGTATTGGGATCCAAGGTCCGCGACGAATTCATGGCATAAGCATAGGGGTTAATATCAAAGTCACGCTTTACTTGACCAAAAACCACGTCTTTTGATTGACCTAGCGTACCCGGAGCTTGTTGCTTACGATAAGATCCATTAGTAATAATATTCAGCTTCAACCGATCGGAAATATTATAGTTCGCATTCAAATTCCCCGTGTAGCGATTTACCTTACTCCGCTTCGTCCATCCTGGATCTACAAGGCCACTAATGGAAGAATAATATTGTGATTTTTCTGTTCCAGATGACATACTGACTGAATGGTTATGCTGTAGGCTCGGCTGAAACAGCTCGCCAAACCAATCTGTATTACGATACTCCGCTTCCCTTAAGAAACTATTGACATGATGTCTATCGGTGAACAGATCATTTGGAATCTCGCTTAATTGAATACGCTTATATAAATCTCCGTACACCCCACTATTACTGGCGACCGGCAAATCTGCAAATCCAATATAGCCTTTATTGTACATATCGTCATATACGGACATTTGCTCTTGCGAATTCATAATATTGAATTCAGAATACCGAGGCGTAGCGCGTGTGGTGTATTCACCGGTATAATTAAGGGAACTACGGCCCGCTTTACCTTTTTTTGTCGTAATAACAATAACACCAGCCATGGCACGAGCACCATAAATGGACGTTGCCGAACCATCCTTTAAAATTTGAAAGGATTCAATATCCTGTGCGTTCAGGCCGGCGACAGCAGAACTGATTAATGTCAATGCATCCCCAGATGAAAGCTCATCTGAATTTACATCTGCTACGTCCTCAATAATGACACCGTCAACAACCCACAAAGGTTTTGAACTGCCATAAATAGAGGTCGCCCCGCGCACGCGAATCTTGGGTGCCGTACCGAATGTTCCGGTAACGTTCTGAACCGAAACCCCAGCGACTCGCCCCTCCAAGCCACGACTGGGATCTATCTGTCCGCCGATTTGCGCTGCTTCTCCTGAAATCTGTGAAGTAGCACCGGTAAATAACCTTTTATCTAGACGTTGCCCCATACCGGTTACAACAACTTCTTCAATCTGCCTCTCATCTGACGACAATATTATATTGACTACATTTCTTCCTTTAACGCCTACTTCAACTGCTCCATAGCCGACATAGCGGACTACCAGCGTTGCATCCGCTCCAGCGTTTATTCTAAAACTTCCATCACTAGCAGTCTGCGTAGTAATAGCGGTTCCTTTGACTGTCACTGTTGCCCCGGCCAGCGCGTTTCCATCTTTATCTTTTACTGTACCAGAAACTCCTTGCTGCACAATATTACCTGACCTACTACCTTCCGTTTTCCCATTGACAGAAATCGTATTGGCTATGATTTTATACTCAATGTTATTATTTTTTAAAACGGCGTTTAATGCATCTGCAATGGAAGCATCTTTCAGATTGACATTGATCCTCGCTTTGGAATCAATATTTTCCCCATAAAATAACTGCAGATTGGACTGCTTGGAGATCGCATTCAGCGCTTCTTCAATCCGTGCATTTTTCATTTTCAACGTAACTTTCTGCGCAATGCCATTGGCTTGAACTCCGGTCACAAAGGCGAAAAGAAGGCAGGTACTAATTTTCATAATACGTAAAGGTTTGCTAAACCGCGGGTCATGAGGTATCAGTCGCCACGTTTTGCCAAATGGTAAGTTATTCATACATTTACTCTTTGTGGTTAATTGGGTTTACTTAATTCGCTTTTTAAATTTTTAGGCCTTTTTTAATCATTTCTGGACAGGGATGCTGCAACATTCCTGTTCTATTTTTATGTAAAGGCTCTTAGGTTAGGTATTATTTCTCTTACATAAGTACTCCTCCTATTTGTTTTCTACTATTAATTCTTTTCCTTGAAGCTCAAATTTCAGGTCACAGACGTAGGTCAGCATTTCCAATACCTCTGACAGCTTAACATCACGCTTAAAATTACCTGTATACACTTTATCTAATGCCACATCTTTCTTAAATCTCACTCGAATATCATACCATTTAGACAATGTAGAGGTTATCTCAACAATAGTTTCTTTCTTAAAATAAAACTGATTATTATGCCAAGATAGGTCGTGCTCCAAATCGGCTTTTCCTTTCCGGAGCTGTTCTCCTACGAGATTCGCGTATTCTCCCGGCTCTAGGACAATCACATGTCCAGAATGACTTACTTGAACTCTGCCCGAAGATAATGTGGTACGAACATTATGACCGTAGGCATTGATATTAAAATGTGTTCCCAGTACTTTTACTTCATTCCCCTTGGACTCGACATAAAATGGTCGCTCAGCATCATGTGAAACCTCAAAATAGGCTTCACCATCCAAAATTACCCGGCGCTCATGCTTATCGAATTTTTCAGGAAATTTAAGTTGCGAATTTGCGTTGACCCAAACTTGGGTACCATCCTCCAGATTTAATTTATAGAAATGCCCTTTAGGAACGACTAATGTATTGTATGCAATTGCCGATTCTGTGAGTGGCGCTGCTACAGCAGCAGTCCCGCTTTTAGTCTCGGCCATAATAACTTTTGGGTCTAAGTTTCTTACCGAACTTTCCAATGGCACTACTGACCCATCTGCCAGCAGCAGTAAAGCTCCGGGCTGGGCGGGCAGAATATCCTTTTTTACGGTTGTATTGGTCAGTACTTTGCTCGGATCGCTGACCTCCCGATCACGCAGGTAAACTAGCGCCCCCCCAAACAGCAAAACAAAAATAGCTGCAATACGGATAAATGGCCAATAATTTACCTTTTTAACAGATCTAACAGCACCTACTCTTCTCCAAGCCTCTCCTTCGTCAAGATCTGCAAAAAAATTCAGGTCCTGCTCAATATTTTTTGCATCCCGAAATTCCTTAATTAGATCGTCATTCCTTTGATCAGATTTCCGCCAGTGCTCAATTGAATCGCGTTCCGCAGCAGTTTCCTGACCACGAAGAAATTTCTGGATTAATTTGGCTATGTAATTGGAGTTAGCTTTCATATCTATAGGTTAGAAACCCTATAGATTAATATGGGGTGACAAGAATTTAAAATTATTTTAACAAAAAAATAATAAAGGGCAAAAATTCTGGATGTAGCTTGTCCAACAGCATTTTCATACCGCGCTGTTTTTGAGTTTTAACGGTATTCACACTGATCTGAAGCCTTTCGGTAATCTCTAAATTCGACAACCCCTCTAAATATCCCATTTTGAAAATTTGCTGACAGGCAGCCGGCATTTCTTGAATAATGCGATAAACTTCATTGATAACCTCCGTATGGATCATGGATAATTCAACAGAGTGTTCATCCTCTTCCGTAAAACCGACCTGTGACCAGTACTTCTCCTTTACCTTCTCGTGCCGGATATATTTTAAACAGGAAAACCGAACAGCAGTGTATAAATAATTGCGAACAAAATTCTCGGATTCATCCATGCGCTGCTTTTCCTTAAAAAATGCAATAAAAGCTTCCTGTACCAAATCTTCCGCAACGGAAGACTCCCCCACGAATTTCCAAGCAAAATGACATAAACTTTTGTAATACTGTCTAAATAACTTTTCTTCAGGTCCCATAACGATAAACCGGGTGTATCTAACAATTGTAATCAGTAATTCTGATAGCGAATAGGTCAACTAGTCTAGTATAAAGATAGAGTTTTAATTTTATTTTAACAATAATTAACACATTTATTACATAACTTGCTACACATCAGTCACCTGTCTATCCAAGCAAATTAATTTAAATCTTAACTACCAGATTTCTAGAGCATAATCTACCTCCAACCAACAGGTGGAAATCAGCTAATGACGATTTATCTTGCAGAAAACACAATCAAAAACTTCAGTTTTTTCCGATTTTTTTGCTATATTGTAAACTTTCCGAAAATCTCCGCACCTCTTTAATACTCAAGGTTGAGAGCAATGCCGGAGACATTATGGAAAGTAAACAACAGACATCTTAATAAAATTAAACAAAGACTGAATGCTATTTACTGTTTTATCAGGTTTAATAACATCGAGCCTTATTGTTCCATTTGGTCGGTTCCTCAAAACCAGATGGGGTTTTATTCTCGCATTTTTACCGGTACTTTTATTTTTATACTATCTGAAATTTATTGTACCGATCGGACAGGGATCCCATTTTGTGCAATCCACCCCCTGGGTACCTTCTCTGGGCATCAATCTGGACTTTAAGTTAGATGGTCTTTCCCTGCTCTTTACCCTGCTGATCACTGGCATTGGTGCCTGCATATTTTTTTATGCAAATGCTTATCTCAAGGGCCATCCATATATCGACCGTTTTTTTGGTTATCTCTGCCTGTTTATGTCGGCGATGCTGGGTCTGGTACTTTCGGACAATATGCTTCTGCTGTTTATCTTCTGGGAGCTGACATCCATCAGTTCTTTCTTTTTGATCGGATTTAACAACGATATTAATGATTCAAGAAAAAGTGCACTAACCGCCCTTTCGATTACCGGACTTGGTGGCTTTTTCCTGCTTGCCGGATTTATACTGACCGGCAGTATCGCGGGCACATACAGTATCACCGAGCTGGCCGATAGGGCTGCATTGATCCAGCAGCATCCACTTTTCCCGTTGGTGTTTGGATTGATTATGCTCGGTGCGATCACGAAATCCGCCCAGTTCCCTTTCCATTTTTGGTTACCCGGTGCCATGAAAGCCCCTACGCCGGTCTCTGCTTACCTGCATTCGGCAACGATGGTCAAGGCAGGGATCTACCTGCTGGCCCGCTTCTCCCCCGTCTTGGGAGGAAATCCGATATGGTCCTATTCCCTAATGGCAATAGGTGGCGTGACCATGCTCTACGCCGCATTTCACTCGCTTTTCCGCACAGATCTAAAAGGTGTATTGGCTTATTCGACCATTTCTGCATTGGGCGTCCTTGTCTTCCTCCTTGGACTTGGCACCAAAGAAGCCGTCATCGCCGCGAGTGTATTTATCCTCGTGCACGCGTTATATAAGGCTTCTTTATTTCTGATCACCGGCATTATTGACCATGAAACAGGCACAAGGGACCTGACTGTCCTTAGGGGGCTAAGCAAAGTATTACTGCCGGTCGCAGTCGCAGGCCTGCTTGCCGCACTATCCAGTGCCGGCGTACCGCTCAGCATCGGCTTTATCGGAAAAGACCTGATCTATGAGGCTACATTACATGCTCATCCGGACCTGTTCCTTTACTTGACAGGCGCGGCTGTACTAACAAACATTTTCCTTGTAGCCGCCGGATTTATGGCAGGCATCAAGCCTTTTATGGGCAAGCTCCCTGAACAGTTTAGCGGTATCCACCTTCCGTATAAGTCAATGTGGATTCCGCCGCTGATTCTGGCGATCCTGGGTATCGTATTTGGCTGCATCCCCGGTATCCTTGGAGACTGGTTATCGGGCCCCACCGCGACCAGCATCCTCGGCGGTCCCGAGGGCTTCCAGCTCAAAATCTGGCACGGGTTCAATCTTGTGCTATTGCTGAGCGCGATTACCATTATCGCGGGTACAATTCTGTTTGTTTCAAATAAACCCAGTGCGGGCAAACTGGCCTGGATTGGAAGATTTAATGCCTTCGCTCCGGAAAATATCATGCGCGTGATTTCCCGTGAACTTGTACTTTTCTCCGCCTTCTTCACCAGTAAAATGCATAATGGCTATCTGCGTTCTTATTTACTGAAAATTATCTTGTTTGCCGAACTGCTGATCGGCTATCAGCTCTACTTGGGCGGGCCGCTGCATATCAAATGGGAAACCTTGTCTCCCGTCAGCTTTTACGAGGTCACCACCGTATGTATCTTGGTCGGAGCCATCATTTTGACCATCCGCACTTCCTCCCGCCTGACGGCAGTCGTCGCTACAAGTGTCGTAGGGTACGCAATCTGCCTGATCTTCGTGTTCTATAGTGCTCCGGATCTGGCAATGACCCAGTTTACCATCGATACACTGACCGTCGTACTGTTTGTACTGGTACTGTTTAAACTGCCATCGTTTTTGAACCTGGCCAACCGCCGGACCATCATCAGGGATGCGATCGTCGCCATCATTTTTGGCGTCATGCTATCCATGGTCGCCCTGCGTGTACTACATGAACCGACAAGCACTGACATCAGTGACTTCTATGGGAACTACGCTTATGTATTGGCGAAAGGAAAAAATGTCGTCAACGTCCTGCTCGTCGACTTTAGAGGCTTCGATACCATGTTTGAAATTGTGGTACTGAGTATTGCTGCTTTAGGAGTCTATAGTTTATTGAAATTACGTTTAAAATCGTCTGATAAAGAATAATATTTTATGGCAAGTTAGGGAAGTGTTGATGACCTCATCAGAATCTCAATACTCACTACGGATATTTAAATACTAGAATAAATGAATAGTACCATATTACAGACCGCAACGCGTTATCTTCTACCGATACTTTTGCTTTTTTCGGTATTTCTTTTATTGCGCGGACACTACTATCCCGGAGGCGGTTTTGTTGGTGGCCTGGTCGCCTCCATCGCCTTTGTCCTACATAGTTTTGCATTCGGACCGCAAAACACGATGAAGCTGATTCAGTACAAGCCCCTATCCCTTATTCCCATCGGTCTCGGGATCGCTGCAGCAAGTATGTTTCTGCCGGCTTTCTTTGGTTACCCAGTCATGACGGGACTTTGGCTGGAAGAAAAGATTCCTGTCATCGGAATGATCGGAACCGCCCTATTCTTTGACTTGGGTGTCTATTTTGTCGTGATCGGGGTTGTACTCACCATCTTGTTTACCATCGCACTAAATACGGAGGAAGAAGAATGGAACTGGTTCTTGTATTGTTGATCGGGATTCTATATGCAGCAGGAATCTATCTTATCTTGCGACGGAGCATGGTCAAACTGCTATTGGGAATTATGCTATTGGGCAATGGCACCAATATCCTCATCTTTCTACTTGGAAACATCATTAAGGGCAAGCCTCCCATTATCGGCCCCGACTTAAAGGTATTTACGGATATATATGCAGATCCCATCCCGCAAGCATTAATATTGACGGCAATTGTGATCAGCTTTGGGCTGACATCTTTTGCCATTGTACTGCTCAAACGTGTCTATGCACTACTGGGCACAGATGATTTGGATGATTTAAACACGCCTGAGGAAGAAGATATATGATAGACAACCAGCTTATTGCCACGGTCATCGTGCACCTATTTATTGCCATTGTCCAGTTAATGTTCTGGCGAAAATCCACCGCACAACGCTATTTGAGTGTGGGTGGAAGTATACTGGCACTGATACTTGCATTTAAGTTATTTTTCAAAGTGGAGGACAGCGGCATTTTAACCATGAATGCAGCCAACTGGAAAGCGCCTTTCGGAATTGTCTTTGTAGCAGACCTGTTCAGCAGTACACTGGTGTTGCTCACCTCCGTCGCCGGACTGGCGGTATCGATATTTTCCTGCGTAGGGGTCGGACGTCAACGGATCCTCTATGGCTACTTTCCCATTTTCCACTTTTTGATGATGGGGCTCAACGGAGCCTTCCTGACCGGTGATATTTTCAATCTCTATGTCTGGTTTGAGGTTATTATCATCTCTTCATTCGTGCTGATGACACTTGGGGGCCGCAAATCCCAGCTGGAAGGGGCTGTCAAATATATGGCCATGAATATTCTTGCCTCCACATTCTTCCTGACGGGAATCGGGATTCTCTATGGCATTTCCGGTTCACTAAACATGGCCGACCTGGCGCTGCGGATTCCCAAAATACAGAACCAGGCGCTCGTGGAGATCTCCGCAACGTTTTTCCTGATCGGATTTGGCATCAAATCAGCGGTTTTTCCGCTCTATTTTTGGCTGCCCTCTTCTTATCACACACCACCATCTGCCGTTGCTGCGACATTTGGCGGATTATTGACCAAAGTGGGTATTTATGCCCTGTTTCGCGTTTTCTCCCTCCTCTTTATTCCCAATGAATTTACAAAAGAATTATTGGTCATCCTGGCCATACTGACGATATTGACTGGTGCCTTTGGCGCCGTGATCAAAACAAATATCCGTAGATTATTTTCCTACCTGATCGTTTGCCATATTGGTTTTATGATCGGCGGCCTTGGGCTATATAGCAAATGGGCACTGCTGGGCGCGGTGTTTTACCTGATCCATGATATTATGGTAAAGACCAATCTGTTTTTAATCGCAGGCGTTATCCGGCAGCTTAGGGGTACGATGGATATGAACAGGCTGGGTGGTCTCTATGCTCAATATCCGAAGATCTCCTTGCTGTTTGCTGTAGTGCTGTTCTCGCTGGTCGGCATTCCTCCATTATCAGGCTTCTGGCCTAAGATCTATCTTTTCAGAGATGCCTTTCAGCTGGAGAAATATGCCTTTGCCGCGGCACTGATTATCGGTAGCTTCATTACTTTATTGGTCATCGCCAAAATGTGGGCACAGGTATTCTGGAAAGACGTACCGGAACCGGCAGTGATTGAGGACAAATTTGCAAACATGGTCGGCTACAAAAGAACCATGCTGTTGCTGCCTGTCATGCTGCTGGCAGCAGCATCTCTCTATATCGGCTTCAACGCGGAAGCCATCATTCGCGTCGCGGATCAGATCGCTGTACAATTATTGGATACTTCACCTTATATAAACGCTGTATTAGGAGGGCAGAATTAATATGATCAAACAGTTTTTAATGAATCTGATGCTGTCCTTTATCTGGGTAGCACTCACAGGATCCCTATATTACACCAATTTTCTGTTCGGCTTCCTACTTGGTTTCGCCATCCTCTGGGTCATGAACAGAAACGAAGCTGACCAGCGCTATTTCTTTCGGGTTCCAAAGACCGTCAGCTTTATACTCTTTTTCCTGTGGGAAATGATCGTCGCCAATGCTCAGGTTGCTTATGACGTCATAACACCCAAATTTTTTATGAAGCCGGCAATTGTGAAATACCCCATGGATGCGAAGACCGATCTGGAAATCAACCTGCTGTCGACCTTTATTTCACTCACCCCCGGCACATTGATATTGGATGTAAGCGAGGACAAGAGAACGCTTTTTATCCATGTCATGTATATGAAGAGCAAGGAGCAGTTTGTTTCCACGCTCAAAAACAATGTTGAACGAAGACTTTTAGAAATATTACGATGAGTTTAAACAGTTATTTCGATTATGTAATTCTTCCGATATTAACATTGTCGGTTATTCTGGCTTTTATCCGGTTATACAAAGGTCCGCAGATCTTTGACCGTGTCATCGCACTGGACCTCATCATCACGATTGGAATTGGTATTATCACGGTTTATAGTATCCGCAGTGCGCAGGAAGTATTTTTGGATATCGCCATGATCTTGGCACTGATCGCATTTCTCGGCACGATAGCCTTTTCATTTTACTTAGAAAAACAAAACAACGATGATTGATATTACATTAGCTATTGTAAGCACCATAGGAGCCCTTGCCATTCTATTTGCATCAATCGGCATATTGCGGATGCCGGATTTTTACTTACGTCTTTCGGTTACGGTAAAGGCGGCAACCCTCGGCGTGGGATTATTACTGATCTGCGCGGCCATGACGTTCCCTGATGTGTCGGTGACCACCAAAGCCATAGCAATTGGCTTTTTCCTTATCCTCACCGCTCCTGTAGCAGCGCATATGATCGGCCGTGCCGCTTATATACAACGGGTAAAAACCTGGAAAGGAACCACGCTCAACGACCTTGAAAAGGAAGGCAAACTAGACTGCAGGAAAGAAGACTTCTAATTGCTCCTGCTAGCTTCCACCGGAGGTAAACTGACCTTCAAAACCATATCAGGGCACCAAACTGAAATCGATGCCCTGATATGGTTTTATGAGCCGAGCCCGAGTGGACTAAAATAGTATACATACAGGCGCCGGAACACTGATTTCCTTACCAGTATCGGTCAGCAGCCCTGTTTTTGCGTCACGGCTGAATAACACAATATTGTTGGTGTTTTGATTGGCCACCAGAACAAAATTTCCATCTGGCGAAAAGTTAAAATTGCGTGGTCCCCTGCCTTTGACGGATGTATTGGCGAGCTTCTTTAATTCACCATCTTTTCCTATTGCAAATGTGGCAATGGTATTGGCATCCCCCCTATTTGTCGCGTACAGGAACTTGCCATCAGGAGAGGTTTTGATGTCTGCCCCACCATTTTGTCCATGGAAACCTTCGGGATTTATGTCATAGGTATTCTGGTACATCCAATCATTGCCTTCTTTTTTATAGGATGCAATCTGGCCCGTCATTTCTAATATTGCATAGAGATATTTCTCTTTTTTATCAAAAGCAATATGGCGCGGCCCGCCACCAGCCGGTGTAAAGAAGTCCTCTGACTCTTCGGCGGCACTAAACGTGTTTCCTGATTTGCTGATAGAGAATACAGAGATCTGATCTAAACCGAGATCCTGAAGAAATAGTCTATCGCCCTTTTTCGAAAAAAAGGCAGAATGTACATGCGGCTTTTCCTGGCGCACCGGATCCACACCCTTACCCTCATGCTGGATGAGACGGTTCCTTTTGCTTAACACACCATTGCTCTCCAGATCAAACAAAGCTGCCGAACCACCGGAATAATTAGCCACCGCCAATAAGCTGCCTTTCGGGTGCACCTCGACAAAACAGGGCGATTCACCACCTGAAGGAAGTGAATTTAGCAGGGTCAGCTTTCCATCCTTAAATGAATAGGCTGATACCGTCCCCTCCTCGCCAGGGAGTTCATTGGCCGCGTAAACAAAATTATTATAACGTGCCAAAAACGAGGGGTCTTTGCTTTCCTGCGTGCTCAGCAACGAGGCTTCTCCCGTTTTTGTGTCGAAATTGTAAACATAGATCCCTTTGCTTTCGGTTCTATTGGTATAGGTTCCGACAAACATGGGTATCTGCTGGGCTAATGTAGTCAAGGGAAGTATAGTCATTAAGTAAATAAAAGCTTTTTTCATCTGTTCAAATTATTTATCCATATTACTTGTTTTAACGGCTTCAATAAACCGTTACCTGCGCATTGCTTTTTATATCATTTCGTCTGCCCGCAATATCGTCAATAAACTTGTTAAATTAGGTTAAAACCGCCCTTGCTAATAGGCAAATGCGTATTTTAGCGAATCAATATTAACAAGTCATCAATCTCCATCTGAAATACCGAGATTATAAAAATATTGTTAAATAAAAATACGAATAATTCATATAATCTGATAATTTTGTGCTGTTGTTCAAAATTTCACCATATGGAACGACGTAATCGAAAGGTTGATTTTAAATAATTTAGATGAAAAAAAACATATATATATTGTTTTTGTTGCTGTTTGTTTCCATTCAGGCCAACTTTGCGCAAAGGGGACAAGTTATTGACCGGGTAGTTGCAACTGTGGGCTCAGGGATTATCCTTCAGTCGGATGTAGACATGCAGTATGCACAATGGCTAGCGCAGGGAAATAAGCCCAACGAAACATTTAAATGTGGGGTACTCGAGCAGCTAATCATTCAGAAGCTACTTTCACAACAGGCTGTAATTGACTCCATCGATGTGACCGAAACAGAGGTCGATGATAACCTGAATGCCCGTCTGCGGCATATGTCGCAACAGGCAGGCGGCCAGGAACGTCTTGAGAAGTTTCTCAACCGGTCGCTATTACAATATAAAGAAGAAATGCGGGCAAGTGTCTTCGAACAGCTGAAAGCAAATAAAATGCAGCAAAATATCGTATCCAAGGTGGATGTCACGCCATTGGAGGTAAAGCGCTATTTCGAAGGATTGAACCCAGACAGTTTACCTTATTTTAACACCGAGGTAGAAATTGGTGAAATCGTCCTGATGCCTAAATTGACTGACGAAGAGAAAAAAGAACAACGGGAAAAAATAGAAAACATCCGTAAACAAATTGTCGACGGTTCGGATTTTGGGACAATGGCCCGGTTGTACTCACAGGATCCGGGATCTGCTCCATACGGTGGCGACCTGGGCTTTGGTACCCGCGACAATTATGTAAAAGAGTTTTCGGCCATGGCATTTAAATTAAAACCGGGAGAAATATCGCCTGTCGTCGAATCGAAATTTGGCTTTCATATCATCCAGGTATTAGAAAGACGGGGCGAAGAGGTACATAGCCGCCATATCTTAATGAAGATCAATCCAGGCGCTGCAGCATTGGAGCGAACAAAGAATAAATTGGACAGTATCTATAAACTTGTCGTAGATAAGAAATTAGATTTCTATAACGCTGCCACCAATTTCTCAGACGCTGAAGAGAGCAAATTCAACGGCGGTATGGTCCTCAATCCACAAGGATCCAGCCGTACAACCTTAATTCCGATGGACGGGCTCGAAAAGGCTGTCTTTACAGCAATCGATCCGCTGAAACCCGGCGAATATTCGAAACCGGAACAATTCACCGACAAAACAGGGGATGTAGGTTACCGTTTCAATTACCTCAAGACACGTATCCCACCGCATAAAGCCAATCTGGATCAGGACTTCACCAAAATCAAGGAAGCAGCCCGGCAAGATAAAATCAACCGGAATCTCAGCAAGTGGTTTGATGATAAGGCGAAAAGCACCTTCATCGAAATCAGCGAGGACTTTGGGAACTGCGACGAACTAAAAAAATGGAAGAAGTAAGATAAGACAAAAAAAAGACTTGAATGGATCATTCAAGTCTTTTTTTTGTCTTATCTCTCAAACATCATTTCTATCAGGATGTTCCAGTTGGCCTTTTTTACGTCGTCTTTTGCCAGCTCGCTTAATTGCCACACCCGTATATAATTATATTTGACCACCTTATCTTTTTGCCGAACAGTTGCCGTTCCTTTGGTGTAGGCGAAGTCCCCACTATACGAACGTTTCACCTCTTCCGGCACTGTTTCGATCGTCATACGCTGTTTCTTTAAGTATGCCATCATTTTATCCTTACCCTCCAACGGACTTGTCCATGGGAAAAGAAACCGAACGTCCTCACTTAAAAACTCCTTATAGGCCGTGGCATTATCGGCCTTGAGCACAGTAGACATCAGCTTATCGGTTTCCATGACAATATCTTCCCGTTGATTAAGCCTTACTTTGGAACGATGTTTTAAATACCAGGAATCTGTTGGTTCGATATATTCAAGATCAAAGTTGCTGTCGTTGCCGTTATTTTCTACTTCAGCACGGATATCGACAAGCCATTTTCCTTTTTTATTCCGCTTCCAGACTGTGAGGTATTCACCGTGACGCAAGCGCGCACCAACTTTCTGAAAATCCATCGACCCTGAGGTAACACCAAACTCCTGGCTCTTGGCGACCAACGCAAATGTGGGTGTCCAGTCTATGACATCCGGAATATTGGGTCTATTATTAAGGTAATTGAATGCGTTTACTGCAGAGGGAACGTAGAATGTAGATTCCTTATCGATAATTGATAAAAACGCCTGATGTGGCGTGGTCGCTTTGGCCATTGCTGCGGCATCTTTATCCGCTTGTATCAAGCTTCCAACTTTTTCGGGTATCTGCGCATACAATGCTGTACCGACCGTACTCATCAATGCAACAACGGATAACCTGTTCCAAAAATTCATATACAAATGATTATTTATAAATGTTCACTCTCATCGACATAAAATGAACGTGTTATACTCAGTTTGCCCGCCAAGGCTAAAGGAATATCCATAAGTGTGGGAGCCATGACGCTCCCAACCTACGGTTATCCGAATTAGTTTGTTTTAAATTCGATTTTTTATCTATCAAATCTTATTCCAAAGTGTTCCTTCCTTGCTATCTTTCAACTGAATACCAATTGCACTGAGTTCATCACGGATCCGATCCGATGTGACAAAGTCCTTGTTGGCTTTAGCCTCGTTGCGCAATTTGATCACCAGATTCATCACATCATCGATATCATCGGTGCCTGAAGCCTGATCATTCCGCAATCCGAGGATATCTTCAACAAACTCTTTCATGAAAATTTTGAGTTTTTCGAGACCTTCTTCCGATACCTTCGCTTTGCCGTCATAAATGGAATTGATCAAACGCACGACTTCAAATAACTCCGCAATGAGTACTGGGCTATTAAAGTCATCGTCCATAGCAGCATAACATTTGTTGCGGATTTCAGCCAGATGGAATGAATCAGCTCCTTTGGACACCTTCAGCTTATCAAGAAGGCTCATCGCTGTCATTAAACGTTTATAGCCTTTGTCCGCTGCATCCAGTGCTTCATTGGAGAAGTCCAATGTGCTACGGTAATGTGCCTGCAGCATAAAGAAGCGCACCGCCATTGGTGAATACCCTCTGTTTAACAGGGGGTGATTACCTGTAAATAGCTCCCCTGGCAAGAATCCATTCCCTGCAGACTTGGACATCCGCGCGCCATTGACGGTCAGCATATTGGTATGCATCCAGTATTTTGCGGGACTTGTATGGTTACATGCCTCGGACTGCGCAATTTCGTTGGTATGATGTGTTGCAGCCAGATCCATTCCGCCACCATGAATATCAAACTGGTCGCCGAGGTATTTGCGGCTCATGGCCGAACACTCGATATGCCAGCCCGGAAACCCTACACTCCATGGCGCAGGCCAGCGCATAATAGTTTCGGGCTTAGCTTTGATCCACAGAGCAAAATCCAAGCGTCCTTTTTTCTCATCCTGACCGCTCAATTCGCGGGTATTGTTTAGCATATCTTCCAATTTGCGGTTGGTCAAGATTGTATAATCATACTGCTGAACATACTTCTCAACGTCAAAGTAGACGGTCCCATTAACTTCGTAGGCGTACCCATTAGCGATAATCTGCTGGATCATTTCGATCTGCTCAGAAATATGTCCAGTAGCTGTAGGCTCAATGCTGGGCGGCAAGGTGTTGAAAAGACGCAACACATCATGAAAACCGATGGTATACTTCTGCACGATTTCCATGGGCTCCAGCTGTTCCAATTTGGCCTTTTTTGCAAATTTATCATCTCCTTCGTCACGATCGCCCTCCAAATGTCCTGCATCAGTAATGTTGCGTACATAACGCACCTTATATCCAAGGTGGCGCAGATACCTAAAAATCAAATCAAAAGATACAAACGTACGACAATTGCCCAGATGCACATCGCTGTAAACAGTAGGTCCGCAGACATACATCCCCACAAGATTGGGATGGATCGGTTCGAATTTTTCTTTTGTTCTTGAAAGCGTATTATATAAGAAGAGATTATGGTCCATTTTTCTTAAAGCTCTTGGGAAATCTATTTTTGTCTGAAATATATTTGAATAGGCACACCTGTAAAGTCAAAGTTTTCGCGTAATTTATTTTCGATAAAGCGTTTGTAAGGATCTTTGATATACTGTGGCAGATTACAGAAAAACGCAAACATCGGGGTGCGTCCCGGAAGCTGCGTAACGTATTTAATCTTGATATATTTTCCTTTCAGGGAAGGCGGTGGATAATGCTCAATAATATCCAGCATCACTTCGTTTAGTTTTGACGTCGGGATCTTTTTCGTTTTGTTGGCGTAGACCTTATCCGCAATTTCCAATACCTTTAGTACGCGCTGTTTTTCGGTCACCGAAGTAAAGACAATAGGGACATCCGTAAATGGAGCTATTTTTTCACGGATACGGTCTTCAAAGGCTTTCATCGTCTTATTATCCTTCTGGATCAAATCCCATTTGTTGACTACGATGACGATTCCCTTCCTGTTTTTTTCAGCGAGATTGAAAATATTAACATCCTGTGCCTCCAGTCCATCCTGTGCGTCCAACATCAGGATAGTGACATCAGAATCTTCCAATGCTTTTATTGTGCGCATGACAGAGTAAAACTCGATGTCCTCATTCACTTTGGATTTGCGGCGAAGGCCAGCGGTGTCGATCAGCAGGAAGTTGTGGCCATACTGGTTATAATGAATGCGGATAGAATCGCGGGTGGTACCGGCCACAGGTGTTACAATATTCCGGTCCTTGCCGATGAGTGCATTGGTCAATGAGGATTTACCCACATTTGGACGACCGACGATGGTGTATTTGGGCAGGCTTTCTTCCTCTTCTTGCTCCTCTTCGAAGTGCGACACTACAGCATCTAATAATTCACCTGTCCCCGAACCTGTGGCAGCTGAGATATTAAATACTTCCCCTAATCCGAACGCGTAGAATTCGGCCGATTCATGGTGCAATTTAGCGTGGTCCACTTTATTGGCCACTACATAGACAGGTTTAGAACTTCTTCTGAGGATATCCGCAATCTCATCATCCAGATCGGTGATACCAGTGGTCACATCCACCATAAATAATACGACAGAAGCCTCTTCGATGGCGATGTACACCTGTTCTCGGATAGCTTCTTCGAAGATATCATCCGAACCATGTACAAAACCACCGGTGTCGATGACTGTAAATTTTTTTCCGATCCACTCGGCCGTTTCATAATGACGGTCGCGGGTCACACCGCTAAAGTCATCAACAATCGCTTTTCTACTTTCTGTCAGGCGATTAAATAAAGTAGATTTACCTACATTCGGACGCCCGACAATTGCAACAATATTTGCCATATTTAATGTATTTGATCCGTCCGCTCTCACAGCAGACGGCACTTTTATGCTAAATTACAGTTAAGGGTACAAAGATACAGATTCAAAAGGGATTATTGCGATACAAAAACAAAAATGGCTTTACCGTGAGGTAAAGCCATCAATTGCGTTTAACTACGCAGAAGCTGTCTAGTTGGACGTCGGATTCTGTGTTAATTTGCCCGGATAGGAGTTGATCGCATCCTGCGGGATGAAGTAAGTGACACGGAAATCTGTCGCCGGAATATCCTCGAATTGCACCTGCGGTCCAGGATAGGTCCTGTTTAAAGGTTCGCCGTTGCGGAATACATCATAACTGCGCTCAGCCTGATAAGCCAATTCCAGCTGCCGCTCCTTGTCAATTAATTTACTGGCATTGCCAGCGTCAAGCGATGTGTAGCCACCATTGACGATAGAACGGTTCCGGATGGTATTGAGGTCGTTCAGCGCAGCTCCATAATTCCCCAGTTTGGCATATGCCTCAGCGCGGTTCAGATAAATCTCGCCCAAACGACTGATCACAGGCGAATGTAGCTGCGATTCCTCTCCTTCACGCGAGCATTTCACGATATAAAACTGAGGATAAGCCCGATTTAGGGAGATATAGTAATCAATCATGCCAGAATAGGTCTTGCCATCTTCATAGGTGATCGAATATATCTGTTGCCCGGCATCAATTGTTTTGAGCGTATATTCTTTAACAACGTCTTTATCGTTCACTTTTTTCACTTCCTTCACCGTGACCGTGCTGCCATTAAACGTTACCGGAAGCTGCATATAGCTCAAAGTCTTTGGATCTCCTGCCTTTGCAGGGATATCCTGTTTGATAAATCTAAAGACCGTACTGTACGCTTTGGTCGTCGCGTCCTTAGCATATGTTGGCTCAATGAAAGCTGCGCGTGCATCAACGATCTAATAGCGATCAGGCCTCCAGTCATTGCGGCCTGTTTCATTCAACAGATCGATGTATTTAGCACTTGCATACATCTCGCCCCATCCCATTCCGCCAATATTGGAATACATGCCACCAATTCCGTAGTAGTGATCGTCTCCAGAAAACTCCGAGGCCACACGTTTTACTGCAAAAATTGTCTCCGCATTATCCTCAGGTTTGAAGGTATTATACTTCATAAACTGAGCGCGGCTAAGCAAACTATACTTGCCTGAATTGATTACTTTATCCGCATATTCAACGGATAGACGTGCATACTCAGCGTTTGGATTTTTGTATGTGCCACTCATATACAGGTAAATGCGCGACAACATGGCCTGTGCAGCTTCCTTTGAAGCATAAGAATTACCTTTGTTGATAGTTATCAGCGATTCCGCTTTTTTGAGGTCACTGATCGCCTGTGCATAGGTTTCCTTTACTGTCGAACGGTCGGGTAAATTCAGATCGTTGATCACATCCTCAGGTGTACCATTGACAATCGGCACCCCAAGGTTAACATCAGGATTCTGATAATAGGGACGTCCAAAAGCGCGGCAGAGATAGAAATACATCATCCCACGGATGTAGTAACATTCGCCGAGCTTATTATCCATCTCCACGCTTTCACCTTCTGAGAAGAGCTTGATGATATTGGAGGACTGAGCAATTGCTTTGTAACCATAGTCCCAAAAGTTCTGTAAACGGTAATTATTTGGTGTCCTGGCGTAAGAAATAAATTCATAGAATGCATCAGTAGAGGATCCCCGGATCATCATATTATCCCCGGCATATTCACCGAGACGATGCATTGGATCTGACCATTGTTTTAATTGTGCATAAGCTCCTGTGACCATTGCATCCGGATTATTGGCTATCAGGTCACCGTCCATTGAATTGTAGGGCAGGCGGTCTATATCGCATGAAGCCACTGCCGCAACAACCATTAATCCCATTAATATCTTTTTCATGATTGAAGTTCTAAAATTAAAATTAAAAAGTTACGCTTGCTCCGAACATAAATTTGCGGACCAGAGGATACACTGATGTTCCTGTCGATCTGACGATCTTACCGCCAGCACCTTTTCCATCCGGTTCAGTCAATGGGATCTCTGGATCGACTCCTGAATAATTGGTAATTGTAAACAAGTTTTCACCGGCAAGGAATAGGCGCAAATTTTTGACATTATACTTTTTCAGATCGAAATTATACCCCAATGTCAGTGATCTCATTTTCAGGAAATCGTTGCTTTCAAGATACCTCGTCGATGGTGAATTGCCTTTATCCTGATTGTCATATCGTGCAATCGGGTGGGTAGCCACATCTCCGGGCTTTTCCCAACGAGACCATCCATCTTGTAGCTTCATCTGATTACGGTCGGTGTAAGTACCGTCCGAATCGAATTCCTGACGCGAATAATTATAAATCTTACCACCCAAAGAGAAACCAAACACCGCATTTAAGTCAAATTGTTTGTAGCTCAATGACGTATTGAATCCACCAAAAAGATCTGGATTTCCTTTTCCGGCCTTACGGAATGTCGCTTGTGAATAGTTCGATGTGGTGGTTCTGATCTCATTGCCATCGGCATCGGTTTCGTATCTGTACCACATAGGCAGGCCATTATCGACATTCACGCCGGCCCATTCTTTAAGATAATACGTATCGATCGGATATCCGGGCTCAAACATACGCTGTGCAGAGCCGGCTATTCCCAGTTCATCGCCTGCGATAATGGGCTTGGACACCGGATTACCATTAGCATCTTTTGAGGTATATAATTCAGTGAGCTTATTGACGTTGTGACTCAAATTTAGATCCACACTCCAATGCCAGTCGTTCGTGCGCACAATATCACCCCCAATTGTAAGTTCTATCCCTCTGTTCTGCATTTCGCCGATATTCTTCCACACTTTATTGACACCGGTTAAGCTGCTGATCGGAACTTCATAAAGGATATTATCCGTTTTCTTGTCGTAGTAATCAAAGTTTAGACGCAATCTGTTCTGAAACAATGCTGCATCCAACCCCACCCCTGTCGTATAAGTTCTTTCCCAGGTGAGGTCCGGATTGGCATGCTGATCGATCAGCGCTCCGGGAATACCGTCATAACTCGACGTGATTTTCACAGAATAAAGACTATACTGCGGATACAGGGAACTTGGTCTGTTCCCTACTGAACCATAGGCTGCCCGCAATTTTAAGTTATCGACCCAATCTGCATGAAACCAGTTCTCCTTGTTGATATTCCAGCCTCCGCTGACAGAGAAAAAATTCCCATATTTAGCGTTCGTTCCGAAGTTTGAAGCTCCGTCACGACGGAATGACACCTGCGCCAAATATCTATTGTCGTAGGCATAGTTGGCGTTAGACAGATACGACTGTACTGCCCATTCGGTGATTCCACCTTTAAAGCGCTCCGGTTTAGCTGTGACATCCGGCACTTCAAAGCCCGGGACAATACCCGTTCCATATGCATCCAATGATTTATCTCTATAATCGTTGTACTCATAAGCCACAAGACCATTCAGGCTATGCTTATCCCAAGTTTTATTGAAACGCAATATATGGTTAGTATACCGTCGTGTAAACTCCTTACGGTACTCGGAAATACGGCCCAGCACACTCTCGCCACTATTTGAACGTGGGTCCGTATAATCCGTAGCAGAATAGCTGATATAACGGTAATTGTTGACGGAGGAGAAGGTCAGCCAGTCAGTCAATTTGATATCGAAGTCCATATTACCCATAAACTCGTAGTTGGTATTCTCAGATTTATTCCACTGCAGGTCATACAGGTAATTGGTGCTTGCGTTATTCACCCAGCCGCTATAGCGGTGTGGAACTAAATTTCCCTGAGCATCATAGGGACTATCCCAAGGCAGGTTTCCATACATTGCATTAACGTCATATTGGCGGTCATCAACCGACCGCTTTGAACCAACGATGGAAGGCTTGATCGTCAACCATTCGAAAGGCTTGTAATTGGTTCGTAGTCTAAAATTGTAACGATCATAGTCATAACCTTTGACCGCTCCGGCTTCGTTGTAATAACCTAAGGACAGATAGGACTGCAGCTTGTCCGTCCCACCCTGAATAGATAAGTTGTGGTTCTGTACAAAGCCTGTTTTAGTGGCCAGTTTCCACCAGTCAAAATTATCATTGCGTAATTCGGGACTCCAGCGCGGAAACTTGATTTTCTCGGGATTGGAGAATGAAGCGAAATAATCGTACAGTTCCGCTCCGTCCATCATTTCCATATTTCCGTTAGAAAGACGGTTTATCCCCATTTTTGTTGAAAAACTGATACTTGCCCTAGAAGCCGTCGGGTTCTTAGTCGTCACGACGACCACTCCATTTGCACCCTGAGATCCATATATCGACGTCGAAGCTGCGTCTTTTAAAATGGTCAATGTTTCGATATCATCGGGATTGATATCTCCCGGACTATTACCCACGATCACCCCATCGATGACCCACAGCGGACTGGTTGTTCCGCTGATCGTTGCCTGACCCCGGATAACCACCGCACCTGCTGACCCTGGCTTGCCGGCTCCGGGAGCCACATAGACGCCTGCAGCTTTGCCATTAAGCATATTCTCTACCGAAGGCGTAGTGACATCGCGTAGTTTATTTCCCTTTACAGATTGAAGGGCGCCTGTCAGACTTTCCTTTTTCTGCTGGGTACCATAGCCGACAATGACCACCTCTTCGAGAGCTTCGCTGTTGGATTCCAGCCGGATCGCGACCACCGGACCCGTTACCGTGACTTCCTGCGTTTTGTAGCCAATGCTGTTGACGACCAGTACATCTCCGTTTTTGGCTTCGATGCTAAAGCTCCCATCCGTCCCCGCTGATGTAGAGCGTGAAGTACCACGCACACTAATAGTCGCACCCGCCAGAGGGCCGTCTGCTGACTGCACTTTTCCGGTGACTTTCTGCTGAAAAACATCTTTATTCGACAGAACATTGTGGCTTGCAAATGTAAGACCATTAGCGTTAGCTGCGCCATGTGTACTTGTCATCAATAAAGCTAACGATAACAGACTCAACCTGTGATTGCCGAGAATCTTTGAAATCATAATATTTAATAGTTAGTTTAAACATTGATTAGCATGCTAATCAAAATTTAGGTACATGAATGCTAAAGCTATAAGAAGATACAGGCTTATCAAAATGCACACACAACGAAATCGATTGCGCCAATTACACAAACGATTGCATAAACAGGCATTTGCAACTAAACGCAGTCCGGTTATTGCCGCAGTCATTTTTGCCTATGTATAAATGAAAATGTGATATGCCAAAACCGGATATTTTGAGAACAATAAATAACAGTAGTTAAGGATTATCTTAAAAGACAGAAAAGCATGAGGGATGCAAAAACAAAAAGCCAAGGTATCCACCTCGGCTTTTTCATTTAGTAGCGGGGACCAGACTCGAACTAGTGACCTTCGGGTTATGAGCCCGACGAGCTACCAACTGCTCCACCCCGCAATGTATTATAAATGTCTTGAAAAAGAACCGGCCATTGCAACCGGCTCTCTCTTAGTAGCGGGGACCAGACTCGAACTAGTGACCTTCGGGTTATGAGCCCGACGAGCTACCAACTGCTCCACCCCGCAATGTATTTTGGATTTCTTGAAAAAGAACCGGCCATTGCAACCGGCTCTTTCTGTAGTAGCGGGGACCAGACTCGAACTAGTGACCTTCGGGTTATGAGCCCGACGAGCTACCAACTGCTCCACCCCGCAATGTATTTTGAATGTCTTGAAAAGAACCGGCCATTGCAACCGGCTCTTTCTGTAGTAGCGGGGACCAGACTCGAACTAGTGACCTTCGGGTTATGAGCCCGACGAGCTACCAACTGCTCCACCCCGCAATGTATTTTGGATTTCTTGAAAAGAACCGGCCATTGCAACCGGCTCTTTCTGTAGTAGCGGGGACCAGACTCGAACTAGTGACCTTCGGGTTATGAGCCCGACGAGCTACCAACTGCTCCACCCCGCAATATATTTTTTGAACAAAATTGCTTTTTCTTTTGAAAAAACAAGATTATGATCCCTTCGAATTGGAGTACAAAGATATATTTTGTTTCTTTGTAATCCTAATAAAATTTAGAAAAATGTCACATAAAGCAGGATTCGTAAGTATCATCGGAAAGCCAAATGCTGGTAAGTCCACCCTAATGAACGCTTTAGTGGGTGAAAAGATGTCCATCATTACCCCAAAAGCACAAACGACAAGACACCGCATTATCGGTATTGTAAACGATGAAGATCATCAGATCGTCTTTTCGGATACTCCGGGTGTCATCAAACCAAACTACTCGCTACAGGAATCCATGATGAATTTTGTTCAAGGATCACTTATTGATGCAGACATTATTTTATTTGTGACGGATATCCATGAAAAATATGACGAGAATGACGTGTTGGAAAAATTACGTAAAACAAACTCACCCGTCGCTGTTCTCATCAACAAAATCGATAAATCTTCCGAAGAGGAGGTAAAAGCCAAAATTGAATTCTGGCAGGAAAAACTGAATCCCGACACCATCTTTGCCATATCCGCAAAACTGAACCATAACGTATCTGCTGTCATGCAGTACATCAAGGATAAATTGCCTGTGCATGAAGCATACTACGAAAAAGACGAGCTGACTGATAAATCGATGCGCTTCTTTGTCTCCGAAATGATCCGTGAAAAGGTATTCAAACTGTACGACAAAGAAATCCCGTACAGCACGGAAGTAATTGTTACATCGTATAAAGAGGAAGCAAATATCACCCGTATCGCCGCAGAAATTATCGTCGAACGCGATTCCCAAAAGAATATTATTATAGGCAAAGGCGGAGCCATGATCAAAAAGGTCGGCACTTATGCTCGCCAAGACATTGAAGAGTTTATTGGCGGCAAAGTATTCCTGGAATTGTTTGTCAAGGTCATCCCCGACTGGAGAAGTAAGAAGAACTACCTCAAACGTTTCGGCTACGACGACTAATTAGCGCAGAGCTAGGGGTAGCTTTCTTAACTTTGACTTTTTACTTTGAAAAGTATTCACGAAGTGCTTTAATCTGTTTGAGATTAAGCACTTTTTTTAGTTCTTCATCTGAAGCCTCTCTGACTTTTTTTACCGATTTAAATTCCTTCAGCAGCTTCTCTACCGTCGTCTTACCAATACCGGGAATGTTCTCCAATTCGGATACAAAGGTCTTGCGGCTGCGTTGGTTACGGTGAAAGGTGATGCCAAACCGGTGAGCTTCATCGCGAAGATGCTGGATCACTTTTAGGGTCTCTGATTTCTTATCCAGGTAGAGCGGATACTGATCGCCGGGATAGAACAGTTCCTCCAGTCTTTTTGCGATGCCGATCACAGTAACCTGCCGTTCGATACCAAGCAGGCGTAAGCTCTTAAGTGCTGCGCCCAGCTGGCCTTTACCGCCGTCGATGATAATCAACTGCGGCAGAGACTGCCCTTCGTCCAGTAACCTCCTGTAGCGTCTAAATACAGCTTCTTCCATCGTCGCGAAGTCGTTGGGGCCTTCTACTGTTTTTACATTAAAATGCCGATAATCCTTTTTTGACGGCTTGGCATCTTTAAACACCACGATGGCTGACACAGGATAATTTCCCTGTATATTGGAGTTATCAAAACACTCGATATGCTGCGGCAGTACGTTCATGCGGAGATCCTTCTGCATCTGTTTCAAAATACGCTCTGTCCGGATATCAGGATTGAGTTTTTCGTATTGCAGTAAGCGTTCTTTCCGGAAAAAGGCCACATTTTTCTGGGACAATTCCAAAAGTTTCTTTTTCTCTCCCAGTTTGGGAACAGTAAAGCGGATACGCTCATTCTCCTCGATATCCAGTTCAAATGGTACTATGATCTCCCGTGACAGGCTTTTGAAACGCTCCCGTATTTCGGGAATGGCCAGTGACAGCAGTTCCTGCTCCGTTTCATCCAGTCGACGTCTCATTTCCAGGGTCTGCGTCTGAATAATGACTCCGTTCATTACCTTTAGGTAGTTGACAAAGGCATAACCATCGTCGGAGGCAATGCTAAAGACATCCACGTTTGTGATCGAGGAGTTGACCACTGTCGATTTGCTTTGGTAATTGTCCAGTTTATCTAATTTAGCCTTGATTGCCCCTGCCCGTTCAAAGTCCAATGCCGCTGCGGCAGTCGCAATGCTTTCTTTCAGGCGGTTGGTCACGACAGCGATTTTGCCGTTCAGAATATCTTTGATATCCCGCAGATTCTGATCATAGTCCTCTTCAGACTGGTAGCCTTCACAGGGCCCCTTACAGTTACCTATCTGATATTCGAGACAGATCTTAAACTTACCCTTTCGGATATTATCCTGGGTGAGCGCCAGATTGCATGTTCGAAGCGGAAATAGTTCACGGATCAAATCAAGCACAATATGCATCATCCCGACAGAAGGATAAGGCCCGTAATAACGGGAGCCATCTTTCACATACTGCCGGGTCCAAAATACTCTGGGAAAAGGCTCGTTCTTGATGACGATCCACGGATACGTTTTGTCGTCTTTCAGTAGAACGTTATACCTTGGTTTATGTTTCTTGATCAGTGAGTTTTCAAGTAGCCAGGCATCAATTTCTGTATCGACGATAGTAAATGAAATCCGATTGATCTTTCGCACCAGCACACGGGTCTTACCGTTCAGCTGGCTTTCATTGACAAAATACGATCCGACGCGGTTGCGAAGGTCCTTCGCTTTACCGATATAGATAAGTTCATCGTTCTTGTCAAAATATTGATAGACACCGGGCCGATGCGGTATTTTCTTTAGTTCTTCTCTATAGTCGAATGCCAAAACCTTGAAATTAAATCCCAATACTCACTACTACTAAAACCCCAACCGGTCATCTTTTAATTTCGCATCATCACGTAGACTGGAGTCGGTCGATCCATCTTCTACATCGGATCCACCACCGCCCCAGTACTGGTTACAGTCGATGACGCGTGTCAGTCCACCTTGCGGTTGTTCAAAGTCGCCTTTGGTGTATTTTAAGTTCGAATCTTTATACACCCGTTGCATGAAGTAGGCAAAGACAGGCATAGCAGCTGCCGCTCCTTGTCCGTATTCCATCCGGTCAAAGCTGATTTCGCGATCTTCTGCCCCTGTCCATACCCCAGTTACCAGTTCGGGAGTAACACCTATAAACCAGGCATCGGCGTTACCGTTGGTGGTACCGGTTTTACCTCCAATAGGGTTGGTTAACTTGTATTTCCACTGAATACGGCGTGCCGTTCCCTGGGAAACAACTTTTTTCAACATATCCACGATAATATATGCCGACTCACTGTTCAGTGCTTTGACCACTTTAGGCGCTTTATCGTAAATGGGAGTGCCATTTTTATCTTCAATACGCAGGATAGCTGTTGGTTCGATCCAGGTTCCCTGATTCACAAATGCCGAATATGCTCCGACCATATCAAAGACGGACGCCTCATAGGCTCCTAGCGAGATAGAAGGATAATTAGGCACGTCGCTAGTGATTCCCATACGTTTAGTAAGGGCAGCCACCTCTGCCGCCCCGACCTCATGGATCAAGTATGCTGTGGCATAGTTTTGCGAATATGCAAGTGCTTTGGCCAAGGTAATGGGGTTTCCACCCTGTGCATTTCCCCTCGGAGTCCAGCCATTGTAAGTCTGCTGGTAGTTTGGAATGCTATAACAAGGTGAGTAACCATTGTCTATAGCTACAGCGTAAGTAAAAGGCTTGGCCGTGGATCCCACTTGCCGGGTTCCCATTTTCACCTGGTCATATTTAAAATGTTCAAAGTCAATACCGCCCACCCAGGCTTTGATATGGCCGGTTTTGGGCTCCATGGACATCATGGCGTTGCGCAGCATCAATTTGTTGTACTTGATCGAATCCATAGGCGTCATCAGGGTGTCCACACTTCCTCTCCAGGTGAAGATATTCATCGGCACTTTTACATTGAAGGCCTTTTTGATCTGGTCTTCGCTCCAGCCTTCTTCTTTCAATATACGGTAACGGTCAGAGCGTTTCATACCACTGATCAGCAGCTTCGCTTTATCCCCTTTGAAGGGATCACGATTTTTCCACTGCGCGGCGAATTTGGATTGCAGCTGCCTCATCCATTCCTTCTGTGCATCCTCTGCATATTGCTGCATAGACATATTGATGGTCGTATAGATCTTCAGTCCGTCACGGTCTAGATCGTATGGCGTACCGTCCGGTTTGGTAATCGACAGTTTGGCAAACTCCTTCTTAATCTCATCCTTCAGTACGGCTCTAAAATAAGGCGCCAGCCCTTCGCCGTAGTTGGCAATCTTGAGCTCTAATCCAAGCGGTTTTTCCTTTGCTTTGGCAGCTTCCTCCGCTGAAATGAAGTTGGCGGCCACCATGTTGTTCAGGACAGTATTGCGGCGCATTCTTGACCGTTCGGGATATCTCACCGGCGAGTAGGCCCCGGGGCCTTTTAACATACCCACCAATAAAGCTGCCTGATCCGCTGTCAGCTTATCCGGAGTAGTATTGAAATACGTTCTTGCCGCAGATTTGATTCCGTAAGTATTATAAGCACCAAAGTCAACAGTATTAAAATACATGGTGATGATTTCATCTTTGGTATAATTTCTTTCCAGCCTGACTGCAGTGATCCATTCCTGAAATTTTTGGATCACCCGTTTTAAAAAGTTCTTTTGACGGCCATCCGAAAAGAGGTTCAGCGCTAATTGTTGGGTAATGGTACTCCCCCCCTGCTTGTTGCCTGTCAAGGTATGGAAAATCACCGTAATGGTCCGCGAATAATCGATACCCGAGTGATCATAAAAGCGTTTATCCTCAGTGGATACCAATGCTTTGACCAAATAAGGAGAAAGCTCACTATATTTGACGTTGGACCGATTCTGCACGTAGTAGGTCCCCAGTACCTTACGGTCTTCTGTGATGACCTCAGACGCCAAGTTGCTTTTTGGATTCTCCAGATCGCTGAATGAAGGTAATTTCCCAAACAGCCCCAGCCGTACACTCAATATAAACAAAAAGCCCACGGCCACTATGCCGATGACAATCTTCCAAAAATTAAACGTATACCGCTTTATATCGCCTTCAGTAAGCTGATTTTTTTTTGATACTCGCTTCATCTATTTACTTAAGTTTCAGATGTTATTATAACTCATCTTTGTATATTTTCAATTGCAGTCGAAAAGCCCAGCGTCTGCTATTATGCTGTTGTTTTCTAGACAAAATACGATGCGTTATGATCCATTTTTCCGGTCTATCGAAGTCGTATCGGAGCTTGCATGAACGTTCATTGTTTCTCTTTGTCGGCATTTGTGTTTGTCATATCCAAAGACGGACATTACACTCTTTCCTACAGACTTCGATATGATTTTATTTCCACGTTATCAGATAACGTGCCAAACAATGCTTTTACCAGAACAAAGGTATTACAATTAAATCAAAAGTCCACATGTTTGCTGGTCTAGTTGTCTATACCCGTTCGATGAGGCAAACTGCATACGCTACGACACCTTCTTTTCGTCCAATAAACCCCATTGTTTCGTTGGTAGTCGCTTTGATTGAAATATCATCGATATCAAGACCTGTTGCTTCTGCCAGCTTCACTTTCATCTGTGGGATATAAGGCTTGATTTTCGGTGCTTCGAGGCACAACATGGCATCGATATTTCCCAGCCGATAGCCTTTGGCCTGAATCAGAGCCATGCATTCTTTCAATAATATCAGGCTACTGATTCCCTTCCAGCGCATATCGGTATTCGGAAAGTGATAACCGATATCTTCTAAATTGGCTGCCCCTAAGATGGCATCACAAATCGCATGTACCAGCACATCCGCATCCGAATGTCCAAAAGCGCCCGCGTGATGCTCCAGCTGAACGCCGCCAACAATAAATGGATGTCCTTCTCTGATCTGATGGACATCGAATCCAAATCCAACTTTAATTTTCATCACTATCTCGTGTACATAGCCATCGACCTGCGTTGGCTGATTATTTATTTACCTGTTTCCAGGCCTGTTCTAGCTCTATCTCCGCGAAGATAACATTTTACCCACGATAATCTGAAATACCTGGCGTGCCCTTGATCATAAAGATATGGCTTCTAGGGAAGCCGGTCCTAAAATAAAAGAGGCTATCTCTGGTGAAATAGCCTCTTTTATTTGATTGTCTGTTTGTTTCACTAGGGTATATCTGCCCGCTTTATGCTTCCACTTCCACAGGAGCAAATTGATCATATACTTCGCCAAAAGCGTCATAGTCCTGATCACCATTAGGTTCAAACACCTGAATATCTTTGGATTTTGCAAAGTCCACAATTGCTGGATTGACCTGCTGATCGGCTACCACTACCATATCTGTAAAGTGCAGAGCCCCTTTATAGATTGCTTCGTAGCTACCATCGCCATAAACCTTCGCATCTTCAGCCTTAAAAGCCCCTTCAGGTGCCATTTCAGCATATTTCACTCCTAACGTACCTTTAAACTCCTCATTAAACAAGGAATACATCACCTTAGCATCTTTAAATGTCGGGTCATCTTTGTAAGTTGTCTTCACATACGCAGGTACCAAAGCAGAGAACCATCCATGACAGTGCACTACATCTGGTGACCAGCCTAATTTTTTAACAGTTTCCAACGCTCCTTTACAGAAGAACACCGAACGCTCATTATTGTCTGCAAAGAATTCGCCATGCTCATCACTAAAAACTTTTTTACGCTGAAAGTAGTCCTCATTATCCAAGAAATACACCTGCATCCGGGCTGCAGGCAATGAAGCTACTTTAATGATTAGCGGATTATCATTATTATCCACAACAATGTTCAAGCCTGAAAGACGAATTACCTCATGCAATCTATTTCTACGCTCGTTGATATTGCCAAAACGAGGCATCAAGATACGGATTTCAAAACCCTTCTCTTGCATCGCTTGAGGCAGTTGACGTGTGATTTCAGAAATTTTGGTTAATTCGAGGAAAGGCGACATCTCGTGAGTAATAAACAATATCTTCGTTTTTGCCATCTCCAGTTATTTTTATTTATTATTTTCGAACAGTAAAATCGGTCTACAAAGGTACGAAAAAAATACTTACCATGCAATTTACTATCAATCATCGTTTTATATTCCCAAAATAATATGCAACTTTGCCAACAAAAAACTATTTATCATTGTGGAAATTTTCAAAACGAAAGCATCTCTCCAGGCATATCTACAGAAAGCACGCTCATCCCATAAAAAAATCGCCCTAATCCCGACAATGGGCGCGCTACACGAAGGTCATCTCTCCCTGTTGGACTACGCCGGACCGATCAGTGACATCCGGATCTGCAGCATCTTTGTAAACCCTACTCAGTTCAATGATCCCAAAGACCTGGAAAAGTATCCCCGGCCAATTGAAAACGACATCAAATTGCTCGAATCGGCAGGTTGTGATATTCTGTTCATGCCCAATGTAACAGAAATGTACCCAGATAGCAATGAACAATGGCATCTTGACCTTGGCGAACTGGACCAAATCTGGGAAGGAGAAAAACGTCCCGGCCATTTTCAGGGAGTCACGCAGGTGGTGTACAAATTATTTACCCTGGTACAGCCGGATATCGCCTGTTTTGGTCAAAAAGACTTCCAGCAGGTCATGGTTATCAAACGGATGATCGAAATCAAACATTTACCGGTACAATTGGCTATCTGTCCAACTGTCCGGGATAAAAATGGTTTAGCCCTAAGCTCCCGTAATATGCGCCTAAGTGAGGCTGGAAAGACAACTGCGCTGGCACTTTCCCGCGCGCTGCAATATGTTAAAGACCATATCAAGGATCAAACTGACCTTAAAGACATTAAGGCACAAGCCCTGGCAATTCTAACATCAACACCCGGCATTACGGTCGAATACTTTGCTATCTGTGAAAGCTCTTCTTTAAAAGAAGTCGATCAGATTGATTTTAGCAAGCAACATGTGGTTCTTGTCACAGCTTGGGTAGAGGGGGTACGGCTGATTGATAATATGATTGTAGAATGATGAAAGGCCCATTACAAAATACCAAAAAAGCTTTACCTTTGCGCCATGGTTATAGAAGTAATGAAATCCAAGATTCACCGCGTGAAAGTTACACAAGCGGAATTGAATTATGTGGGTAGTATCACAATAGACGAAGATTTGATGGATGCCGCAAATATCATCGCCAACGAAAAGGTCCAGATTGTGAACAATAACAACGGCGCCCGTCTGGAAACGTATGTGATCCCCGGACAACGTGGTTCGGGAATCATCTGCCTCAATGGTGCAGCAGCGCGCCTGGTTCAAGTCGGCGATATCGTTATCATCATTTCCTACGCTACAATGGATTTTGAGGAGGCCAAGCAATTTAAGCCCTCCGTTGTATTTCCGGACGACAACAACCACTTAATTAGATAATATTCAGTATTGAATTTTTTTAATTTTTAATTTTAACTTCGTTAAGTTATATCGTATTTTTGAAGCGTTACATTCAAAGTAACGCTTTTTTTATGCAGTCCAAAGCAACAGGAAATATTCGTCAGTTTATTGCATCATTCCAATTGGTATTGATGTCCCTGATTATCATTTCAGGTGTTGTCTTTATGCACAAGGAAGTAAAATCCACCGGTGAAATTGTCATGCACACTCACCCTTACGATTTTACAAAGAAAGAAAAGCCCCAGGAAACCGACGACCAGATCGACTATCTGAACGTTATTTATCAGAATACCTACGTTCAGACAGAATTTACCGTATTGGAGCTTCCTGTCCCACGGGAAGTCCCTAAGACGGATTATCGTACGATCTGTCCAGATGTGTTCGGTATCACAATTGACCACTATTACCTGAGAGGCCCACCCTGCGTCGCTTAACCAGCATTTTACTTTATATTAACCAGCCTACTGACTTTCATTACCGACAGTGAGCAAGACATGTTTGCACGCAATTAAAACCAAGTGGCATTCAAACATTGTACGCTAATACAGTCTATATAGGGTCTGGCTTTATTTACATAAAATGTGTTCTTCCGGTCAACGCTAAGATAATAGTTTTGGAAAGACTGGCCCACGATCAGGTTGCAACAGCAGGTCTTATGGACCTTCGGAATGGCATATCCGCCTTCTTATCTGATCGTTAGGCAGGTACTGACTATGCTTCTAAAAAAGCATACGCAGGATAGTAGCTATTATTCGAGTGACCGAAGATCGGCATCTATTATTTTATATACATCACAACACAACTATGTTAAAGCAATACACGTTACTCGCTAGCTTACTGGCTGGTACATCCACAATATATGCACAAACACCCCTAGAAGGCCATCTATTCAACAGAAGTCGTGAGCCCATTCCATCGGGCACTGTGACGGTCAAAAATAGCAAATCCGTCACGTCATCAGATACCGCGGGACACTTTAAATTTAATGCGATTACAGGCACGAAAATCACGTTAAACATCTCGGCGGTAGGTTACCGGTCATTGACGAAGGTCATTGCCATGGACACCATAAAATCACCGGTACAGATCCAGTTGGAAGAAGACAACCTGAACCTGGATGAGGTCGTCGTTTCGGCTACCCGCTACGGTGTCAAACGTAAAGACGCCCCTGTGGTGGTAAACGTGATCGGTCCTAAGCTATTCAACGCGACACAGTCTGTCGCCATGTCCGAAACCTTGAACTACCAGCCCGGTGTACGGGTGGAAAACAACTGTCAGAACTGCGGATTCTCACAAGTGCGGCTAAATGGCCTGGAAGGTCCTTATTCACAGATTCTGATCAATAGCAGAGCTGTTTTCTCGGCCTTGAATAGTGTATACGGCTTAGATCAGATACCGACCAGCATGATTGACCGGATTGAAGTGGTTCGAAGCGGTGGCTCAGCCCTGTTCGGTGCCAACGCCATTGCGGGAACCATCAATATCATCACCAAAGATCCTGTCGAGAATGACTGGCAGGTAAAATCCACCAACTCCCTGATCGACGGAAAAAGCTGGGACAACACTGTGGACTTCAACACCTCACTGGTGGCGGAGGACCTCAAAACCGGCGCCACATTTTATGGTATGCACCGTAATAGGCAATCTTATGATGCCAATGGAGATGGCTTCTCAGAGATTACCAAACTGCGTAACACGACTTTTGGTACCAAAGTATTCTATAAACCCAGTGATCTGGATAAAATCACAGTTGATTTTAGCACAGTCAATGAGTTCCGCCGGGGCGGTGATCAGCTGGAAAAAGTCCCGCACCTTACGCAGATTACCGAACAGTTACAGACCAGTTCTGTCGTTGGTGGTATCACCTATGATCATTATTCCGAAGATTATAAACATAAACTGTCCGCATATGGATCTGTACAGAAGACCGTGCGCGACAGTTATTACGGCGGACTAGGCGGTGGCTCAACGTTAGCGGACAGCACACTGGCTTCAAATGCTTATGGTAAAACGGACGACATAGCCCTCGTTGCTGGAAGCCAGTACACGTATAATTTCGAACGGGACGTATTCACAGCAGGTGTCGAGTTTTCCTACAACGACACACAGGATGAAATCGCTGGTTACAACAGAACCATCGACCAGCGGAGCAAAGGGCTGGGCAGCTATGCTCAATACGAGTGGAAGCCCTTTGCGACATTAAAAACCTTGATCGGTGCCCGCTATGACTATACCTACGTCGACGGTAAATATAGTCTGGCAGGAATAAACCGCAATTCAGATCAACGCTTTGGAACATTCAGTCCACGCCTGACCATACTCTACGACATCAGCAAAGATCTGCAGTTCAGAGGAGGTTATGCCCGCGGCTTCCGTGCTCCACAGGCATTTAATGAAGATATGCACGTCACCTCCATCGGCGGCAACCAGGTATTTGTGCTGATCGGCGAAAACCTGAAAACAGAATACTCCAACGCTTATACAGGATCTTTCAGTTACAACAAAAACTTTGGAAATGTACAGACCAGTATGCTGGTCGAAGGTTTCTATACCGATCTCAACAACCAGTTTGTGAATGTCATGGCTTCAGAGAAAGACGGCCTGATTATCCAGGAAATGCAGAACGGCGAAGGCGCGCGCGTATATGGCTCGAATATAGAAATCAATGTGGCTCCCTCATCTTGGCTGACCTTTCAGGCTGGCGGTACCGTACAACGCTCGCGTTATAAGCGTGAGCAGCTTATCTATGAAGGCAAAACAGAATCCCAGGATATCTGGACAAAAAAATATGTCCGGACCCCCAATATCTATGGCTATATGAACAGCAATCTTAAAGCCACCAAACGTCTGGCAGTGGATCTAACCGGTGTATATACCGGTAAAATGATCGTCCCACATATCCAAGATGACATCATGACGCTCAAAGATGCGCGTCATTTTGTTGAACTGAATCTGCGTCTCGGTTATACCTTGCCCATACACAAACATTTCAGTATCGAGATTTTTGGCGGCGTACAGAACATGTTTAATGCGTTTCAAAAGGATTTTGATAAAGGCCCCTTACGCGACTCCGATTACATATATGGACCTACGCGCCCGCGTACCTATACATTCGGCCTTCGGGTAGGCCACTTTCATTAAATAAACAATTGCTATGAAATATAAATGGAAAGGCAGCTTCCTGTTGATCATGTTGTTTTATCCGCTCCTGCACTTTGGTCAGGAGCGGATAAATTGGGTCAGCTTTGAACAGCTGGACTCTTTAATGGCTGTTGCACCACGCGAGACTCTTCTTTTTATACACACTGACTGGTGTAGTTACTGCAGGAAAATGGAGCAGGAGGTGTTTACAAAAGCAGAGATCGTATCGCGTATCAACAGCTTGTACTATGCCGTAAAGCTCGATGCGGAATCCACACAGCGTATCACTTTTGATCAGAGTATCTGGAAGCCGGCATGGAATGGGAAAAGAAAAGGACAATATCATCCCTTGGCATTACAATTATTACACGGACGAAAGATGGTCTTTCCCAGCCTATTTCGGTTTGACAGCGACTTCCGTTTAAAAAATTTACAACAAAAATACCTGAATTCAAAACAGTTGAATGATTTTTTAGAATAATTTAACATATTTGTGTAGCGAAACCAACGACCGATGCGTTTTGAGTTTTATAATTAATACACACTTTAAGAAATTATGAAAAATATCACGAAATTTTTGATGGCGTTTTTGTGCCTGGGGATGATTTTTGCATCTTGTAACAAAGACGATTTTGACTGGGACGCTTTTAATAAGGAACAAGCTGAAAAACAGCGGATTCAAGATTCCATTAATAAAAAGAGAGTCGAAGAACAGTATCCGACGATCAAGAAATATGTCGCTGATAACCAGCTTCAGAATGTGCAATATATAGATTCTTTGGGCATAGCATATCAGATCTTGGCTACAGGAGATGAGAGTTCATATACCTATTCATTCAATAGCAATGGACAAATCATTGCACCAAATGTAACAGTCGAATATATCAGTAAGTATGTGCAGACAGGTTCACAATATAAACCCGAAGGAACTGTATTTGAAAAGACCGAAGAGGGAAAAACGGAGACTAAGAATCTAGCGTCACGACCGGTAGTATGGCACAGAGCATTTTTACCACAGAAAATAAAGTACGGTCAGCAAGAAATCGCTGTAGGAGGTATTACAACCACTGGCATGAAAAAAGGCTCTAAAATTCGCATCATAACACCTTCTCCTTGGGGATATGGTGATAGCGATCAAAAAGCTGAATCGACTGGCAACACAATCCCTGGCAAGTCTATTTTAGATTATACTATCGATGTAAAAGATATTAAAAATATTACAAATTAACTCTTTATAGTTTGTTAAAAACAAAAACCATTTTCTAACCGAGGATGGTTTTTTGTTTTTAACCTTGTATGATCAAAGATCATCAGAAAATAAAAAACTAGCATACGCAATAAAATTGTCTGAGATTATTATAAATCATAATAAAAGATTCTGTATATCTTTGGCGATACCTAGGACAACATTTTGATTATCAACACAATAAAAAGTTCTTTACGCCATTACTTTTAGGAATTGCAGCGATCGCATTTTTATCGAGCTGCAACAGTACTCAAGGATTATGTAGCCAGTAAGTATCCGGATGCTCAATATGACTGACAAAAAGGCATCTAGTATGAAATTTTAGTCCAGGGAGAAGGCAACTACGTATATAAGATTGTAGATACACTGAATGCAAAGCTCCTTAAATTTAAGCCTACCGTAAAATACACAGGTAGATTATTAAATGGAAGCATCTTTGACCAAACCGAAGCTGATAAAACCGCTACGTTTGAAATCTTGACCAACACAGGTTATTATTACCCCTTTGACAGTACAATTATTCCCGCATGGACATTTGCGTTTGCACCAAACAAGATCGGCGACAACTGAGAAAGGACTTCAGAAAGGAGCCAAGATACATATTATGGTCCCCTCACGATGCGGTTACGGAAATCGCTCAAATGGAAAGATACCAGCAAATTCTCCCTTGGGTTTCGTTATTGAAGTCGTCGATATCAAATAGTTTACGTTCTTTTTATAAGAATATTTAGTAAAAACAAAGCTCCTAAAGCCATACACTTTAGGAGCTTTGTTAAATAAAAAAGCTCGAAGTGGGGAACTCCGAGCTTTACCTAACCAATTATTAACCTAAATTATGAAAAGACCTTTATTTCTTACTTTATATATTTCTTCTGTTTTGATACTTCAAAGATAGTATAGATTCTGCCAGCTGTCAAGAAATTTAACAGCATTTAACGTTGTTAAAATTATGTTAAAACATTTTAGCAACATCCATGTTACATATAGAGGAGCAAGACACAGGATGGTATTTAACCGTAACGAAACGGATAATATCCCGTTCTCAAAAGTCACAATTATAGGCCAGAAAAGCTAGAATAAAAGAAATACTTTCGACAAAAAGAAATAAATTTGTGATTAGATCCCGATGACTAATATACATATACATGAAAATAGCTTTAGCACAATTAAATTACCACATTGGCAATTTTGAAGCAAATACCGCAAACATCATACATGCTATCGAACAGGCCAGATCAGCAGCCGCCGATCTGATCATATTCGCCGAACTGGCGATCGGCGGATATCCTGCCAAGGATCTCTTAAGAAGTAAGGTATTTAGACGTCAATGTGATGAAGCTATCCAGCAAATCGCCAGCCACTGTCAGGATATAGCCTGCATCATTGGTGCTCCCGTTAAAAATAGCGATCCTGAAGGTAAGGAACTGTACAATACTGCCATTTTTATTGAAGATGGTGCCGTCCGAAATATTGTTAAAAAGGGGCTTCTCCCAGACTACGATGTTTTTGATGAATATCGCTACTTCGAGCCAAACAAGCGCTTCCACTGTATCGAACTGAAGGGTGTAAAGATTGCGCTGACTGTTTGCGAGGACCTTTGGGATGACGATGAGGGCGGCAATTCCTATGTTGGCAATCCCATGGCCGAACTACAGCAGGAAAACCCCGATCTGCTGATCAATATTGCGGCCTCCCCATTTTCCTATACACATTTTGATAAACGGGTGACAGTACTCGCGCAACAGGTTAAAAAGTCTAAACGGCCCCTGATTTATGTTAATCAGGTGGGGGCACATATGGATATTATTTTTGATGGCCGCTCAATGGCCCTGAATAACGAAGGAGGAAAAATAGCTGAACTAAAACGATTTGAAGAAGATCTTCAATACGTCACTTATCATCAGCACAATATTACGTCGACAACAGCTTCGGTCAAGGATGCGGTATCCGATATTGCACTGATCCATGATGCCCTGATTTTGGGACTTCGAGATTATTTTCAAAAATCCGGATTCAGACGAGCCGTGCTGGGATTGTCGGGAGGGCTGGATTCTGCCTTGGTCGCTGCACTGGCCTGTGAAGCCCTTGGTGCGGACAACGTCCTGGCCGTTCTGATGCCCTCCGTATATTCTTCGGATCATTCGATCAAAGATGCGCTGGATCTGGTTAATAATACAGGCTGCCAACATCATATTGTCCCTATCAAAGCTATTGCAGCGGCATACGAAGACAGCCTGTCTCCTCTTTTTGAGGGGCTGCAGCCTGACACAACCGAAGAAAATATTCAGGCCCGTGCAAGGGCTGTGATCCTGATGGCCATCTCCAACAAGTTTGGCCATATTCTGCTCAATACATCGAATAAAAGCGAAGCCGCCGTAGGATACGGCACCCTTTACGGCGATATGGCCGGTTCCATTTCTGTCATTGGCGATGTTTACAAATCCAAGGCCTACGAATTAGCCCGTTATATCAACCGGGAACGTATCATCATCCCCGTCAATACGATTGAAAAAGCACCTTCGGCGGAATTGCGTCCCGACCAAAAGGACTCGGACTCGCTGCCCGAATATGAATTGCTCGACAGCATCTTATTTGAATTGATTGAAAATGAGAAGACAGGATCAGAAGTTGTAGCAATGGGATTTGAAAAATCGTTAGTAGAAAGAGTAAGCAAGCTTGTTAATAATGCGGAGTTTAAGCGCTTTCAGGCGCCCCCAATTCTGCGAGTTAGCCCAAAAGCATTTGGTACGGGAAGACAAATCCCCTTAGTGGCAAAATATCCGTATTAATTTTACAATAGAGGTTAAACCATGTGTGCTGTTTTTTGTCTAATATTAATAAATTTAAAATGCAGTCCCTACGCTATGAAGTTATAAAGGGATAATGCCATAACAAGCTGCTGGACTCGTACAATCTTAGCGGCGAAAAAATACGAACAAAAAATTAGTTAAATAAAGTATTAAGTTCCATATAGGCCATGAAGAAGATTCTTTTATTTTTGGTGCTCTGCGTTGCACTGGCATCATGTTCATCTTACCAATACAATACTACGCGGGTAGAAAAGATGGATTTTACACCGTTCAAAACGTATGCTTGGTTACCTCCTGTTGACTCGCTTTCAAAATCCTATTTTGACAATGATATTGCCAAAACGAATATTTTGGATGCGGCCAACGCTGCTTTAGAGGCGAAGGGACTTCAGTATACAAAAGATAATCCGGACCTTCTATTCCGTTACATTGCTATTGTCAACAACAAAAGCCGTCTTGTATACGGAAGTGCATATTACGGATGGGGCGGCCCCTGGGGTTGGTACCGGCCATGGTTTTCACCTTATTTTTATGGCGGCGGATATTACCCTGTGGCAAAAGAACGCTACCGCTATGGCCACCTGATCATCGAAGCCATAGACCGCAAGACCAATTCCGTGATCTGGCAGGCCCGTGGCTCGGGAGACGTTGATAACCCAGAAAAAGCAATCAATAACATCAGTAAAGTAGCAACCGGCGTGATTGATCTTTTCCCTGTAAAAACATTAAAGAAATAAATTCAGCTAAGAAAGTAAGATTCTCGGATAGCCGATAATCTTATTGCTATAGATCAAAAAAAGACTGGTTGTGATGCAACCGGTCTTTTTCTATTAGAATCAGACTGAAGGTCTTAACTTTAGGTAGAATGGTACCTCGACCCGTTCTTTCGATTTGTTCATAATCAATTCTGCAGCTAGTCTCCCCATCATCTCAAAATCAGTAGATATCGTCGTAATACCATTTAATATGAATTTCTTCAAGGGGGTTTCATTGTAGGAGATGATCCCTACATCCTTGCCGATGACCAATTTATTTTGAATCACCTTATTCAGCAGCTTCACCAGATCGTCTTCAATAATATTGATATAACAGGTGCCTTTCTCCACTTTTTCCTCATCGATGTCCGATACTAACTCATGTTCAAAAGCAAATTGCTGGCAAAACTTATAAAAGCCTTTGATAATAGCTTTTGGGAAATCACTATAGTCGGGAAATACCAGTTTTAAGCTTTTATACTTACTCAGCACCTCGTTTGCCTCCTCCAGAGCATTGTAAATATCCCGTTCATAATTTTCATATACTGCTGGAAAATCGCCGGGCACATCCTCGATAAATTTACCCAATAGCATCAATTTTTCTGCTGGGATCTTGCGGATGATGTCCGGAGCTTTATCCCTTCCTTCTTTAAAATGTGGAAACAGCACGTAGTAATCATAAGTTTTGGTCAGGCTGCCCAAAAGGTTATTCAGATATGATAGATCCGAATTATAAACAAAAAGATCCAGGTTGGCAAAATCACCCAGTTCCCTCGCAAAAGAGTCGTAAACTATTTTTTTATGGGCACTCAGTTTGTTGAGGAAAAGCGCAATCTTAAGTTTTGACTGGACGTCGGTCTTATTCACATAATAGCCCTTCCCCGGATTTGAAGCAATAATCTCATTTTTCTTTAGATAACGGTAAGCCTTTTCGACCGTATCGCGGGATATCTCAAGGTATGCACTCAGTTCGTTAATGGAGGGCAGCATGTCATTCCGAACCAATGTTTCATTTTTTACAGCATCAATAATTGTATTTGCCAGCTGCAAATACTTTGGAGTAGCAGAGAAGTCACTAATTTCCAGGGTTTTTAAAAATTGATTTACGGAACTGGTCATTGTTAGATTTTAATAAACCCGTTGTGCATTTTAAATAATGCTGATTTTTAAATTATTGATATTCCGTTGGAATAAGTTTTTGTTGATGTACTGAATGACTGTCATTGCGGTGATCTTTGTCAAGATTCTGGTTCTGAAACCGTCAAATGATTTGGCATAATTGCGTCTGACCATAAACTGGTCGCACATCTGGGAGAACAGGGTTTCAATTCGTTTTCTGGATTTTCTAAATAGGCTGAATTAAGGTTTGTAGTCCTTTTGGTTATTTCTTTTTGGCGTATCCAACCTGATATTGGACGATTCAAAGAGGTTCAGCTGTACTGCCGCGGACAGATAGCCCTTATCGCCCAGCAAGGTGCAGTCCGAGAGCTGATCGCTGATGTCATCTAGGTAACGGATGTCATGAACATTTGCCGGGGTAAGATCAATCGCCTGAAAAACACCTTGCAGCGAACAGACGGCATGAAGTTTATAGCCATAATAGTACGTCTTCTGCGATGCGCAGTATCCTTTGGCAGGCATGCTGTAAAGTTCCTCTTTACATATTTTTGAACGGGAACTGCGAGCAATCTTACAGATTTCCAAAGGCATACTATCTACGATAAATACATCCTCGGACTCATTGAACGATTCGGCAAGTTCCATACGGATTGTATTTTGGTAAGGCACCAGCCTTCGCTTTCTTCTATTGTATACCGTGCGCTCTATTTTACTCTACAAACATGACGGAAGCTTTCGAAAAAGGTCGTTCTCACTGTCAATACCCATGTATTCAGCGGTCAAACTTAGGCTGATGACCTCAAGGTCGCTCATGGCTGGACGCCTGCACTGAATGGGCAATTGCTTCTCTGTCGATATTTTTCTTAAAACTTCCAATATTCTTTCGTAATTTGCCAATAAGTTGTTCATTCTAAATCGTTTTGTAGTTAAAACAATTTACTGATTATCAGTGTAATGAACAACTTATTTCTCCTTTTTTATCCCCGAATCATAATGCACAACGGGTTATAAAACATCTGAATGATCCAAATGCCTCTTTTATTCGCTTCCTCGGTCAGAAACGTGTATATATCTTCGTTTTTTTTAAATGTTGCCTCATCCACTTCCAGCGCATAGGGATAATCCTTCAGTTTTACCAAAGATGAAAAAGGATGGCCATTCCATAGGTATAACGCATTGTACTTATTTTCTGCCATCATATCCAGATAATTTATCCACAGCTGCTTATCGTAAAACCACGGAAAAGATCCGGGTGTGTACGGATATTCATAAATGTCATGCCCCGGCAGGTAGGTTGTTTTCTGAAGGCCAATGCTTGTGCCCCGCATCACCATTTTGGGTCCTTCTGCAATAAAAAAGGCGGATTTTTTATGCCATGAGGTATTGAAAAGCAACTCCATACTGCCGTATAATACCCCCGACTCGTCTGCCCCTATGAGTTTCACAGCCTTTTTTCCAGCTTCTCGATAAAAGACAAAATGTTCTTTCGCCCTCAATTTATCCTTTATCGAGTCTGGTAGCGACTGCTGCTGCCCAACGGTACTGACCTCAATCCGGAGGCCCACATCAATGACGGATCGCGGTAATTTCCTTTGCAGCAGCCCTATTGCATATTCAAACCGCTCCCGGTTTGCAAGCCCGTCTGTGCTATATAAAATCTGCGGTGTACGGGGCTTCGCGGCCAGCTCGAAAAGTATGGCACACAGGCCAAACAAGACATACAATAATCTCTTGAACATCATGGATCGGTTTACAATCTTATTAAATGTCAATTTTACATATAATATTCCGCACATCGAAAAACGTATCTCGTTTTTTACAAAGAAAATGCTTGTAAAAAACAATTTTGATCCCTCATTAGCTAGATTATTTTATTACTTTTAGGGTAGATCAATCCGCGATTCCTTGAAAAAATATCTCTTATTCTTAGATACTGAGACTTCGGGGCTACCGAAGAAATGGAACAGAAAATATACAGATAGCGACAACTGGCCGCATGTCCTACAAGTGGCCTGGATCATCTTTGATGAGGAAATGAAAGAAATCAAACGCAGCAGCAAATATATCTATGAGCCGTTCATCCCCGTCAGTCCGGCAGCTGAACAAATTCATGGATTGACCGCGGCCTTTCTCATGCGACATGGCGAAAAGAAAAAAGAGGTATTACGCAAACTGAGCCACGATATCAAAAAATTCAAACCGGAGATCATCGGCCATTTCCTTTCGTTCGATCTGCAGGTATTATGTGCTGAGTATTTCCGTTGCCAGCTGCCAATCCCTTTTCAGGGACATGATTTCTTTTGCACCTTACTACACAGCAAAAAATACGTTCGAAACCCGCATATGGTACATCTGCCTCTTCCGTACTTGTATGAAGCACTTTTCTCTGAAACACCTCAGGATATACACAACGCCGAAAAAGATGCCGAAATAACAGCCAGCTGTTTTTTTGAAATGAGACGTCGGGGCGAACTGTCCGATGAGGATATCGTAAATCAGCAGCCAGCGTTCAATGATATCATGTAATATGACAACACGTCGCGCTCTCCAGCGATAAAACAAAAAAGAACGAGATGAAAAAAGAAGTTATCCTATCCCTATTACGCGCTACGCAGCCCTTTCAGGTACTGCCCGAGACGGTTTTACAGAGCCTTGTCGATATGTTTCATGAACATCGGTTTTCCAGAGACACACTCGTATACAGACAACATATTACCGATATGGATGGTGTAGACCTTATCGAAGAAGGGGAATATGAAACCTTCTTTCTGGATAGCTCGGATAACAAAAGGTTGATCGAAATCCATCACCGCCCCTATTGCTTTGGCGGAATATCCGTGTTGTTGAACCGCACGAAAGCGCTCAAGTCTGTCATCGCCAAGAAAGGCACCGTCATCTATCGATTACCACGCCAAAATTTTATCGAATTGTGTAATGCCAACGATGAATTCTTTCAGTTTTTCACCAATTCTTTTGGAAAAAGAATGCTAGATGAAGAATTTTCTCACTTTGTCAAATCTCCAGCCTCTTTTGAGGAAAGTTATTTCGCAGCCGATCAGCTCTATTCACGTAAAATCGAACATATTGTTTACAAAGATATTGTGTCTTGTAGTGCTGATACACCTATTTACCTGGCAGCCCGATCAATGGCAGCGGAAAAGGTGAGCTGCATATTTATCCGTGACGAACATTCGATCATTGGCTATGCCACCGATATGACATTACGGGATCGCGTTATTGCTGAGCAGGTAGATACTTCCCGGCCCATTATTGAAGTGATGGACAACCCCATTGTCAGCATTTCAAATCAGGCTTATCTTTATGAAGCTGTGTTAAAGATGTTCCGGACCAAATCCAAATACTTACTCGTTGAGAAAGAGGGAAGCTATGTAGGCTTTTTAAGCAGAAACAGACTGTTGAGCGAACAAGGGCAGTCTCCGTTGGTATTTATTCAATCCGTAAAATTAGCCGAAACGTTGGCCGAACTGCAGGACAAATGGAATAACGTACCTGAAATTATTCACCAGCTGCTGGGCAGAGGCGTACATGCTGAAATAGCCAATCAGGTCATCACGACAGTAGCCGACACCATTGCTTTAAAAGTGATCGAAAAAGTAATCAAAGAAATGGGTGAACCGCCAGCTAAATTTGTCTTTATGGTCACAGGCAGCGAAGGCCGTAAAGAACAAACGTTAATGACGGATCAGGACAACGCCATTATTTACGAAGACAAGGCTAACGAACAGCGTGAACGTGTACGCGACTATTTTCTGCGTTTTGCCAGTCTGGTATCCGATCATTTAAATACCATTGGGTTTAGTTATTGCACTGGCGGGTATATGGCCAGCAATCCCGAATGGACGCATTCACTTTCACACTGGAAAAACAATTACAAAACATGGATTGAGGAAAGCATTCCTGAAAATGCAATTAAATTTTCGACCTTCTTTGACTGCAGGCGCCTGTATGGCGACCGGGATATTATTGATCAGCTCAAGGATTTTCTGACTATTGAACTGCAAAAACCAAACGATCGCTTTTTTGCTTTCATCGCCAAAAATGCGCTACAATACGAACCGCCGCTGACATTCTTTAAAACCATCAAAACGCAAACTGTAGGGACCACCGAGGTGTTCAATATTAAAAAGGCAATGACGCCCATTGTTGACCTGGTCCGTGTTTATGCCCTCAAATACCGGATCTACGAAGAGAATACGGGTGGACGTTTAAAGGCCTTGCTGGATATGGGGATATTTACTCAGGAACAATACGACGAGCTGCATCAATCATATTATTATATGATGTCATTACGGCTAAAAAACCAAGCCAATCAGATCCGGATCTCCAAACGGGCTCCCGACAATTACATCCCAATTGATAGTCTTACCAAGATTGAAAAAGCAACATTAAAGGAGATCTTCAAAACAATAAATAATTTTCAGACCGGTATCCGGCTCAAATTTACGAATAACATCTTTGGCTAACGGTTACAAGCGCAATAGCAAGTAAAAAGGCGGTTACCAAAATGGAACCGCCTCCTATAGACTGTTGCTATTGCATGTACAAGATCAGAACTGTACCAGGATCCGGAATACATCACCGGGATTATTGCTCCAGCGCTCGAGGGCGGATTGGGCCTCCTCCGGCGTAATCACGGCAGTGATCAGCTCATCTATCGGACAGTTACCGGTCTTTAAATAAGCCATGACTGCCTTAAAGTCGGATGCCGTCGCATTCCTTGAACCTCTGATATCCAACTCTTTCTTTACAAAAAACTGCGTTTCGAAAGGGATCTTTTCTTTGGCATAGCCGATATAAACCACTCTTCCGGTAAAAGCCGCTGCCGCGATGGATGCTGTATAAGTTTCAGGGCGCCCTACTGCTTCAATGACCACATCCGCGCCACGGCCACCTGTAATGGCCGCGATGCGTCCTTCCAGGTCCTCCTTACTCGAATTAATAGTATAGGCCGCGCCTAGCTGCCGGGCCAATGCCAGCTTTTCGTCTCCCACATCAACGGCGATGACAGAGGCTCCCCTCCTCGCCGCCCGAATAATCGCTCCGACACCAATCATACCGCAGCCAAACACCAGAACACAATCACTATCCGTCACTGCCCCGCGATCCACAGCATGGAAACCCACGCTCATCGGCTCTACCAACGCAAAATCACGGACTGAAATCGCCGCGTCCACAATTACTTTTTCCCAGGGCACTACAATATAAGACGCCATCGCTCCATGGCGCTGCACCCCTAGAGTCTGGTTAAACTCACAGGCATATGCGCGGCCATTTTCACAAGCAGCACACTGTCCACAGCTTGTGTAGGGATTTACCGTCGCAGGCATACCTGCAGTAAAATTTGAAGGCACTCCCAGGCCTACATCGTCTATAACGGCTCCGATTTCGTGACCAGGAATGACAGGCATTAAGGCCAGCGGATTAAGGCCTTTAAACGTATTCAGATCGGAGCCGCAAAACCCGACATACTGTACACGTAGCCGTATTTGCCCAGTCCCCAACGGGGGCATGGGCAAATCGATAAGCTCGATACGTCCCGGCGCCACAATTTGGATTGCTTTCATCTGTTTCCTTTCTTATCTAACTGTAAAGCGATATTCTGTTTTGGAACGATAGGTATCTCCGGGTTTTAGCACTGTAGAGGCAAAGTTGGGGTGATTGGGCGCGTCCGGGAAATGTTGGGTTTCCAGACAAAATGCCGAGCGGAAAGGGTATGCTTGTCCATCCTTTCCTTTCGGATCCGAGTCCTTCATGAAATTGCCACTATAAAACTGTAGGCCCGGTTCGGTCGTATACACCTGCATTTCAATTCCCGTCTTTGGCGCATATACCGCTGCTACTTTCTGAAAACCGTCTTTTTTATCTAGCTCAAAATTATGGTCATAACCATTGCCGATCTTTAACTGTGCATTTTCATCTTCGATTCGCGCTCCTATCGTTGTTGCTTTGGTGAAATCAAACGCTGTACCTTTCACAGGCAGGCTTTTTCCCGTTGGAATCAACGTCGCATCAACTTCTGTAATCGCTTTGGCATCAATCTGAAGCTCATGATCCAGAATAGACGGGTCTCCTGCCCCATTGAGATTAAAATAAGCATGGTTGGTGAGATTTAGCACCGTCTCTTTATCTGTCGTTGCACTGTAATCGATAGTAAGGCCACCATTTTCCTGTAGGCTATAGGTCACTTGCATTTTCACTGTGCCCGGATACCCCGCTTCCTGATCAGGAGAAGTATAAGCTAAGGTGACTGACGTCGGTGTACTTTCGACCACGTCCCACACCTTGTTATATACCCCATTAGTACCCCCATGCAACGATTGTTCACCATCGTTTTTTTCAAGCGAATAGGTGACCCCGTTCAATTTAAAGGAAGCATTTCCAATACGATTACCATAGCGTCCTACGATAGCGCCGTAAAAATTGTTGAAATTGTCCTTATACGCTTTAGCTGAATCATATCCCAGGATCACATCCTTGCTGTTTCCCTCTTTATCCGGAACATTCAGGCTGACCAGCCGGGCTCCATAGTTTGTCAATGTCACTGACAGCTTCCCATTTTTGATCTGCAACAATTTGACCTCTTTGCCATCAATCTCCGTAGCAAATGCTGTAGTAGAAGCTGTGTCTACCGTCGTTTCAGATTGTTTATTTTGCGATGATGGAGACTGACATCCGTAAGCCAGCACAGCGCAGACAAACAAAACAGCAATAATTTTCTTATTCATATGGTTTGATTTATTATTTCAATTGTATTGTAAGACTACCAGAAACGCACATATATCGCTGTCACCAACAATAAGGTAACGACGATCAGCGCCAATACCGACGGCTCTACCTTAAACATAGACTTGTCAAGTACAAAAGCTTTTGGATTCACCTTCGGTCCCAACAAGCTGACTCCGACCATGGCAACCATCGTAAATACAAAAGCTAATCCCATACAGATCTGAAAAGGAATTTCATAAACTCCGGCTTTATTGGGAAAAGCAGTGTATAACCAAGTTTCAGGGCCTAGAATCTTCACTGCAAATTCATTAAAAAATACGGATAATGCAAATCCGGTAATTAAGCCGGTAATCGCCGCGGCTCCCGTAGTTCGTTTCCAGAACATCCCCAATAGAAACATTGCAAACACCCCCGGACTAATAAATCCAGTATACTTCTGTATAAAAGTAAAGCCTCCAGCCCCACCGATTCCTAAACTGTCATTCCAGGTAAACAATACCGCAAGCACGATCGAAACCACAATCGTAATCTTCCCTACCCAGACCATTTTAGCTTCACTGGCTTCTTTGTTAAGGTATTTTTTAAAAATATCCAATGTAAAAATGGTTGCAATACTATTAGCCTTTCCAGCCAGACCTGCCACTATCGCTGCCGTTAGCGCCGCCAATGCCAGGCCTTTCATTCCATTCGGCAAATAACCTAATATCGCAGAGTATGCGTTATCGGCATGAAAAACACCCCCCGGTGCCATTTCCTGCTGTAGTGCACCATTTTTGTAAAGGACATATGCTGCGATGCCCGGTAACATCACGATGATGGGCATAAACAACTTCAGAAAGCCGGCAAATAAGATACCTATCCGAGCAGTCTTTAAATCGGCGCCCAGGGCACGCTGGGTAATGTACTGATTACAGCCCCAGTAGTTGAGGTTCACGATCCATATACCTGCCAGGTACATCCCTATCCCGGGCAACATCAGGTATTTATTGATATCTTCCTGGCTCGCTCCCGGTCCAGGCTTTTCCACAAAAAGATTAAAGTGGCTCGGCGAGTCTTCCATGAGCTTATTGAATCCAGCCAGAACGTCCTTCCCTAGTCCAAAATGCTCACTGACCAGCGTTAGCGCAACGTATGTGGTCGCTATACCACCGACAATCAGCACGATGACCTGAATAACATCCGTAAAACCGATCACGCGCATTCCACCTAACGTGATGATCACGGCAAATACGGCCAGGGCTACTGTAATAGTGTGAAAGCTATCACCACCACCGGCCATGCTGGAGATGGCAATTGCACCTAAATACAGGATTGATGTAAGGTTGACAAAAACATATAAAAACAGCCAGAATATAGCCATGATCAGGCTCGTGGTTTCGTTGTACCGGTTATTTAAAAACTGTGGCATCGTGAAAATCTTATTTTTCAGATAAACCGGAATAAACCATACGGCCACAATGATCAAGGCGACAGCAGCAATCAACTCATAAGCAGCAACCGCAATACCGACTTCAAAACCATTACCGCTCATGCCAATAAACTGTTCAGCCGATATATTGGATGCAATCAGCGAAGATCCGATAGCCCACCAGGTTAAAGACCCTTCCGCCAAAAAATAATCCTTGCTACTGCTCAGGCTATTCGTTTTTTTGCGATAGATCCAATAGCCGTAGCCCGCCACAACAAAGAAGTAGATCACAAAGATAATGTAATCCACAGATGCAAATTTTTCCATAATTTTCCCAGATTGGTTATTTATCACAATCTATCTATGCGAACAATGCTGCTCGCATAGATAGATTAGCCTACTATTTATTCAATAAATAATAGAGTTCGTTCCATTTCAGTTGATCCTCAAGTTTGGCTACGGTCGTGTTATCATCGATCAACACATATTCCAGTCCTGCGATGCGTGCAAAATCTTCCAGATATTCCGGCGTTAAATTCAAGCTATAGGCTGTATGGTGTGCCCCGCCAGCCACAATCCAGGCACTGCATCCGGTCTTCATGTCCGGCAACGGCTTCCACAGGACACGCGCAACAGGAAGTTTGGGCAAATCTTCTTTTACCTCGACACCCTGCACTTTATTAACAATCAAACGGAAGCGAGTGCCCATATCGACCAACGATGCATTCAGGGCATCACCACTCTGTCCATTAAAAACCAGACGGGCAGGATCTGCTTTGCCTCCGATACCCAAGGGGTGCACTTCTATACGTGGCCTTCCAGCGGCCAATGCCGGATCGACTTCCAGCATATGGGATCCCAACACCATGGAATTCTGCGGATCAAAATGGTAGGTATAATCTTCCATAAATGCGGTTGTTCCCGGCAGACCAGCGCCCATCACCTTACAAGCGCGCACCAAGGCCGGTGTTTTCCAGTCGCCCTCGCCTGCAAAACCATAACCTTCCGCCATCAGTCGCTGTACAGCCAATCCAGGCAGCTGCACCATTCCATGGAGGTCTTCGAATGTGTCGGTGAAGCCTTTGAAATTTCCCTGACGCAAAAACTTACGCAAACCAATTTCTATCTTTGCAGCTTCAATGAGGTTACTGCGAAACTCGCCGCCAGCTTTGACATTATCCGCCAGCTCATAATTAGCTTCATATTCATCCAGCAGGGTCTGAATTTCTTGATCCGTACTGGCATTGATAATCTGTACCAGGTCGCCAATGGCATAGGTATTTACCGAAAATCCAAACTGTGATTCCGCCTCCACTTTATCACCATCCGTAACAGCTACATAACGCATATTATCCCCAAATCTAGCAAATTTAGCTCCTTGCCAGTCGTGCCAGCCTGCCGCCGCACGCGCCCAGACCTGAATCCGTTGCAGCACCTCTTCATCCCGCCAGTGGCCGGTGACAACCTTACGCCCGATCTTGAGTCTGCTGACGATATGTCCAAACTCCCGATCACCGTGAGCACTTTGATTAAGGTTCATAAAGTCCATATCAATGCTACTCCAGGGGATGTCCTGATTATATTGGGTATGCAAGTGCAACAATGGTTTCTGTAACGCTTTCAAGCCTCTGATCCACATTTTTGCAGGCGAAAAGGTATGCATCCAGGTAATGACTCCGATACAGTTTTTCTCTTCATTGGCAGCAGTTAATGTAGCGTATATTTCGTCCGTATTCTTTACAATGGGTTTGTACTTGACAGACACCGGAATGGCAGCATGCTTATGCAGATATTCGGCGATTTCCGCTGCGTGTACAGCGACCTGGCGTAAGGTTTCTTCACCATATAAGTCCTGGCTTCCAACAACAAACCAGACCTCTAGTTCTTTTAAATTGATATACATTTTTAAATTTTAGATTAGCTATAAATTTCTCAATACAGTGAACTATTGTCCATAATAAGCATTTTTACCGTGCTTTCTTTCATAATGTTTTTTGACCAGTGCAGGTTTAAGCCGCGGAGCACTCGGGTTGATCTGCTCAGTCAGCAACGCCATTTTGGCAACCTGCTCCAATACGGCGCTATTGTAGACAGACTTCATCCCGTCTTTGCCCCAGGCAAAAGGAGCATGATTTCCCACGAGAATCATTTCCACTTCCCGATAGTCCAATTGCTGTTCAGCAAAGTGATTAATAATCTGAAAACCCGTCTCGTATTCGTAATTGCCAGCGATCATGTCATCGCTCATTGGAGCAGCACAGGGAATATCCACCGTCAGATGATCTGCATGTGTTGTACCAAAAATGGGAATATCGCGCTGGCTTTGCGCCCAGGCCGTGGCGTACGTTGAATGCGTATGGGTAATACCGCCAATTTCTTCCCAATGTTTATACAAGACTGCATGGGTCTTGGTATCCGATGAGGGCCTGAGGTCTCCTTCGATGACATTGCCATCAAAGTCAACAACGACCATCTGTTCGGGAGATAGCTTCTCATAGGGCACACCACTTGGTTTAATCGCAAAAACCTGTTTACTACGGTCCGCGACGCTCACATTTCCGAAGGTGAAAAGCACCAACCCAAGCTTGGGCAACTCCATGTTGCAGTGGTAAGCTTCTTCTTTGATCGAATTATACATAGTCAGAATTTTTCTTAGATTAAATAGTATCGGCCACGGCAGTTTTACTCTCCACAAAACCACCTAATGCTTTATAACGCTCATAACGTGCAGCATAGATAGGCACCCATTGCGCTTCAGGAACATAGGTACGTTCGAAGCCCTGGCCCATGGCTTGCATGGCATCCTCCACCCTATTGTACAATCCTGCAGCGGTGGCTGCGAACATAGCCGCACCGATTGCACATGTCTGCTCGCTTTTATGAATCTTAATCGGCATATTCATCACATTTGCCATCATCTGCATGATGAAAGGTGATTTCTTAGCGACTCCCCCCAGTCCGATCAGTCCCCTGACCGGGATTCCCTGCTCCACAAAACGGTCTACAATGGCCTTTGCTCCAAAACAGGTGGCTTCGACAATCGCCCTAAATATACGGGGAGCGTCAGTGCCCAGATGCAATCCGGTAATCGCCCCCTTCAACGACTGATCCGCATCGGGCGTCCGCCGGCCATTAAACCAGTCCATCGCTAGCTCCGAAGATTGGTTTACCGAAAGCCCGGCCGCCTTTTCGCTCAGCCGAATCAGCAACTGCTCCTCGAGCCCCTGAATCATCTGATCCCGTTGCTCCTCAGGAATCCCATTCATTTCTGGGATTAGCTCTTTTGCTGGCCACAAGAGTACCTGCTTAAACCAAGCATAAGCGTCACCAAAAGCCGATTGTCCCGCTTCCATCCCGATCATTCCGGGGATAATAGAACCATCCACCTGGCCACATATGCCTTTCACCAGAATGTCCTGCACATCTTCTTTTGGCGCCACCAACATATCGCAGGTTGAAGTACCCATCACCTTGCTGAGATAATAAGGTTCAATCTGTCCACCTACAGCGCCCATGTGACAGTCGAAAGCACCGATGCCTACCACCACGGAAGTAGAGAGTCCTAAACGTAAGGCCCATTCTGAACAAAGGTTGCCGGCGGACTGATCCGCCGTGTAAGTTTCCGAAAACAAGCGATCTACAAGACCGTCCAGCACGGGATCAATTCCTGAAAAGAATGCATTCGGAGGCAAACCGCCAAACTCAGCTGCCCAAAGAGACTTGTGTCCTGCCGAACAGACTCCTCTTTTGATTGCTGCAGCATCGGTACCACCAGTCAGTAGAAAGGGGATGTAATCGCAATGTTCAACCCAGCTAAAGGTCGCCTGACGCACCTGCTCATCCACCCTAAAAATATGAAGCAATTTGGCCCAGAACCATTCCGAGGAGTAAATCCCCCCCACATACTTCAAGTAATCCACATCGCTATTTTCATTATATAGATTAATTTCACGCGCTTCCTCAACGGCAGTATGGTCTTTCCATAAGACGAACATCGCATTCGGATTGTCCTTAAACTCGTCCAATAAAGCCAATGGAACACCTTGCTCATTCACAGCGACAGGTGTTGATCCGGTCGTGTCAATAGAAATCGCTTTTACGGCTTGTCCAATAGCAGGCACGCCGGATTTCTGCAGGCAATCCTTTATCGTCGCTTCCAAGCCTTCGATGTAATCAAGCGGATGCTGTCTAAACTGACTAGTGGTCGCATCACAGAACAGGCCTTTTTTCCAACGTGGATAATAAAATACGGAAGACGAAATTTCCGCCCCATTACCTGCATCGACCAATACAGAACGGACAGAATCGCTGCCGTAATCCACCCCGATGACATAAGATTTATTCATTTTAGCTGAATTTGGTTTATAACAATAATCTAACTGGTGCATAGCACCTTATTCACGAATCCCCTACATTAAATAAGGACTTAATAAATAATTAGTGTCAAATAAACATTTATTTTTTTAAATATGAAAGAAAATTTTCATTTTTAAAAAATTGAACTAACTTCATCCTGTCAAATGATGGAGAGCTCAAGTCGTATCCAGACATCGTTCTAAACGTTTTTTGCTTTATACTGACCAATATTACATTTATTCAAGCGGCTTACTTTTTGAGTTTTACACGACGGATGGATTGAGATCAAAAAAATTAGATAAATAACAATAAACAATGGAATATTACAAGAAAGATTCAGGTATCCTACTCGCGATTGACTGTATCATATTTGGTTTTAATGGAGAGTCGCTGGAAATTTTATTGATTAAGCGGGATTTCGAACCCGAAAGGAATAAATGGAGTTTAATGGGCGGCTTTGTTCAGCCGAACGAAAGTCCCGAGGAGGCGGCCAGCCGTATATTGAAACAATTGACCGGGTTAGAAAATGTATATATGGAGCAATGCAGTGTTTTTGGTGACCCAAAAAGAGAACCAAACCATCGTGTAGTCAGCATATGCTATTTTGCTCTGATTGATACCCAACAGTACAAACATATTTTGAGCGACGATTACGAAGCGAAATGGTTTCCTTTGCAAAAATATCCAGCACTTATTTTTGACCATGATCAAATGATCAGCGCCGCACAACATCGGCTCCGCATGAAAGCTGCCCTATACCCGATTTTATTTGAACTTTTGCCTGAAAAGTTTACCATTCCGCAAATTGCCGCGCTATACGAAGGGGTTTACAATATCGAGCTCGACAAGCGCAACTTTAGCCGTAAATTACTTTCATCTGGCCTACTGATCAAACTGAAAGAAAAGGACAAGGAAAACTCGAAGAAAGGGGCGTATTATTTTAAATTGGACACAGCCGTATATAAGGAAAAAATCATGTCTTTTTTACGTTATCTTCCCAGCTGGTCCATGGATCGATAAACGTATTTTTAAATAAAAATAAAAACCGAAAAGAATATATTTCACTTCGAATTTTCATTTTTTCAATAATTCCTTATATTTATCACAAGCATATGCTAACTTTGTAGCTGGTTTGAACTGATTAAACTTATTTTTACAAAATAGACAATATGAGCAAATTGAAATTCGCATTTATATTCTTAATGGCTTTAATTATTTCATCGTACTCGTCATTACAGGCCCAAACACCTGCTGCGACGCCAGTGACAGGAGCCGCACAGCCGAATAATGCCTATAAGTACAGCCCAGATGGACTAAGAAAAGGAAGCTTGGCCAACCAATTTGATCACTTGAACTATATCTCTAAAAACAATTATGACTTTAAGATGGTCCGTAAGACCAACCTCGATATTATCCGAAAGAATGTTATTGACACGGTAAGTAAATTGCATAAAGAGATCAACACCTTAAAGTCAACATCGAGTAATTATACAGCAAACACAAAAAATCTTCAGGATTCTATCCAAACATTAAAGGACCAGCTGGCACAGGAAAAAGAAAAAACCGACAGCTTCTCCTTCATGGGAATCAATACTTCCAAGGGTTTATATAGCACTGTGGTCTGGACCATAATAGCGGTGTTGGCTATTGCTACCTTTATCTTTTTATTCTCCTATAGAAAAGCGAAGGTGGATACCGTAGAATTTCAGAAAACTGCCGAACAGTCTCAGGAGGAGTTCGCAGCGTTCCGTAAAAAAGCCATGGAAAAAGAGCAGTTACTCAAACGGCAGTTGCAAGATGAATTAAATAAAAAAATATAGCAGTAACTAAGTATAGAATATAAAGACATAAATCGACCTGAAGCAGAGGCCAGATGGGCTGCCTTCAGGTCGATTGCATTTTTGGGATTGTCCAGGGTTCCAACATCTGCAAACAGACAGTATACATCTGGGGCTTCAAAAAAATATAGCCGGTACCCGGCGCAAAACGTCGCACAGACAAAACGTGCAGAAATACAACAGATAACATTTTGACCTACATTAATAAAAATGTAATTTAATTGCAAATTGTATTTGTTTTTAAAAACGAATAACCTTATTTTTGCTGACCAAAAAAGAGGCCGTTTGCGTCTCCTATATAAAATTGATTAATAAATATTTAGTCCCTATAATATGCCCAAGATTGGTAAAATAGCGCAGATTATCGGCCCAGTTGTTGACGTCAACTTCGCCGACAGTGAAAATCTACCTAAAATTTACGATGCATTGTACATTCAAAAAGAAAATGGACAACGTATCGTATTGGAAGTTCAACAACACTTAGGTCAGGACCGTGTACGTACAATTGCCATGGACGCAACTGAAGGTTTGGTTCGCGGAATGGAAGTTGTCGATACGGGTGCTCCTATCAAAATGCCTGTTGGTGAAGAAATCAAAGGTCGTGTATTCAACGTAGTTGGTGATGCCATTGATGGGATCCAAAATTTGAATAAAGAGAATGGTCGTCCTATCCACAACGTTCCTCCTAAATTCGAAGACTTATCAACTGAATCCGAAGTACTTTTTACTGGGATCAAAGTTATTGACCTCTTAGAACCATATGCTAAAGGTGGTAAAATTGGTTTATTCGGTGGTGCCGGTGTAGGTAAAACGGTATTAATCCAGGAGCTGATCAACAATATTGCAAAAGGTCACGGTGGTCTTTCTGTATTTGCCGGTGTGGGCGAGCGTACACGTGAGGGTAATGATTTGTTGCGTGAGATGTTGGAGTCGGGCATCATCAAATATGGTGAACATTTTATGGAAGGCATGGAAAAAGGCGAATGGCCTTTGGAAACTGTTGACCATGAATTGATGAAAGACTCTAAATGTACTTTCGTTTTTGGACAGATGAATGAGCCTCCCGGTGCCCGTGCACGTGTTGCATTATCAGGTCTGACAGTGGCAGAGTACTTCCGTGATGGCGAAGGCGAAGGCCAGGGTCGTGACGTGCTCTTCTTTATCGATAACATTTTCCGTTTTACACAAGCAGGTTCTGAAGTATCCGCGCTATTGGGCCGTATGCCTTCGGCAGTAGGTTACCAACCAACCTTGGCCACAGAAATGGGTTTAATGCAAGAGCGCATCACCTCCACTAAAAATGGATCTATCACATCAGTACAAGCAGTATATGTACCTGCCGATGACTTAACTGACCCTGCTCCAGCAACAACTTTTGCTCACTTGGACGCAACGACAGTATTGTCCCGGAAAATTGCTGAGTTAGGTATCTATCCAGCAGTGGATCCTTTGGATTCTACATCCCGCATCCTTTCTCCTGCTGTTTTAGGCGCAGAACATTACAATACTGCACAACGCGTTAAAGAAATTCTTCAACGCTACAAAGAATTGCAGGATATCATCGCCATCTTAGGTATGGATGAGTTATCAGAAGAAGACAAATTAACCGTACACCGCGCTCGTCGTGTGCAACGTTTCTTATCGCAACCTTTCCACGTAGCTGAACAATTCACTGGTTTAAAGGGTGTATTGGTAGACATCAAAGATACCATCAAAGGCTTCAATATGATCATTGATGGTGAAGTTGATGAATATCCTGAAGCTGCCTTCAACTTGGTAGGTAGTATCGAGGATGCTATCGAAAAAGGTAAAAAATTATTAGCGGAAGCGGTTTAATTTAGATATAGACATTAGATATGAGATAATAGACTTTCGATTATCTCATATCTATTTGAAAACCTAAAGTTCTCAAATCTCATATCTCAAATCTTATATCTAAGCATAATGAAATTAACAATTATCACTCCAGACAAATTAGTATACGAAGGCGAAGTAACATCCGTTACCGTACCTGGCTCTGCAGGCTCTTTTCAGATCCTGAAGGACCACGCTGCCATTGTGTCTACTTTGGAAGATGGAAAGGTAATTATTCAACAAGGTAAAGGTGGACAAGAAGTCTTCATTAAGGGTGGTGTTGTGGAAGCAAAAGACAATGTCATTACCGTGCTTGCTGAAGGAATTATCGGAGATTAAATCAATCGATTTTATACACATTGAAAAGCTTCCGGTAGAAATATCGGAAGCTTTTTTTTTTAAAGTTTTTTTGACAATTCCTTCATTTTAGGAAGAATTTTCGCGTTTGTAACAAAAAATAATTTTTTGACATCGTAGACCAATTTTAAATACGGTATACGACTAACAAAATTTAAATCTATATTTATACAATAAATCAATTTTAAAACACATAAAATTTAATTAACATAAAATTTTATTCTAAATTCAAAATTCGCACTTTGCCTATTGCCAATTATTGTAATTCCTGCTACCTTGAGGAAATGAAAATCCGGACTCTATGCGAAAGCTTGGGACTGCATGATTTACCGCCAAAAACCGGAACTAAGGGAAATATTTAACAAGGTAAATTTTAGGGTTATGAAATACTACGACAAGAACACATTGATTTATTTAAATGGAGCTTTCGTGAAAGCTTCTGAAGCTGCATTGGATCCCTTCGCTCAATCGCTTCATTATGGCTATGCCGTATTCGATGGTCTACGTGCGTACAATACCCATAATGGTCCTCGTATCTTTAAAGCCGACCAGCATTTTGACCGGTTGAAAAAATCATGCGAAGCAGTCAACATCCCCTACACATGGAGCAACCGCGAACTCATAGAAAAGTGCTATGAGCTGTTGGCGGTCAACAACCTAAGGGAGGCCTATATCCGTCCCTTGGTGCTGACTGGGTCTAATATGCATCTGACCTCCTCCTCCGAAGCTGATATTATGATTGCCGCTTGGGAATGGGGACCTTATCTTGGTCAGAATCTCCTCCGCGTTTGTATCACGGACATCAAAAGACCTAATCCGAAGTCTTTTAGAACAGACTCCAAGATTTCAGGCCATTACGTGAACTCCATCCTCGCAACTACGGAAGCGATCAACAAGGGATATGACGAAGCCCTGATGCTCGATCACGAAGGATATGTGGCCCAGGCTTCCAGCGAAAACATTTTTATTGAAAAGGATTTCAAAATCTACACTCCCCCTGTGAAAAACATCTTTCCGGGTATTACCCGGCAGACTGTTAAAAACATCTGCAAAAAGCTGAACTTCGAAGTCATTGAGAAACAGCTCACAGTGGAGGATATATACCGCGCCGACAGCGCCTTCTTATGTGGCACTGCAGCCGAAATTATTGGGATCAAACAAGTGGACGATGTCACCTATACAGAAGCGTGGGAACACAGCATAGGAGCATCCATCCAAAGAAGATATAAAAATTTAGTATTAGAGAACGAAAATTATGAAGTCATCATCTAACGGCGAAAATGCAATGAATAAATACAGCCGTACATTTACACAAGACGAAACGCAACCTGCTGCTAAAGCGATGCTTTACGGAATCGGTCTTACAGATGCCGATATGAACAAGGCGCAGGTGGGTATTGCCAGCATGGGATATGATGGTAATACGTGTAATATGCACTTAAATGATTTGGCCCAAATCGTCAAAAAAGGCGTCTGGGACAATGACTTGGTAGGCTTGACCTTCGGTACGATCGGTGTCAGCGATGGCATGAGCAATGGTACGGATGGCATGCGTTATTCATTGGTTAGCCGTGACGTGATTGCCGACAGTATCGAAACGATCTGTGGTGGTCAATACTATGACGGGCTGATCTCTATACCCGGCTGTGATAAAAATATGCCCGGTGCGATTATGGCCATGGCTCGCTTGGACCGTCCCTCGCTGATGGTATACGGTGGCACTATCGCTCCCGGTCATTATAAAGGCCAGGAACTGAATATTGTGTCTGCTTTTGAAGCCTTGGGGCAACGCATTTGTGGTAACCTCTCGGATGAAGATTATGAGGGGATCATCAAACACACTTGCCCCGGTGCAGGCGCCTGTGGCGGGATGTATACCGCCAATACAATGGCCTCTGCAATCGAAGCGCTAGGCATGAGCTTACCATACTCCTCCTCAAATCCTGCGATATCCGAAGCGAAGAAGAAGGAATGCCTGGAAGCAGGAAAATATATCCGTATCCTGTTGGAAAAAGATATTAAGCCATCTGATATCATGACTCGCAAAGCATTTGAGAATGCCTTGCGCACCATTGTGATCTTAGGCGGCAGTACAAATGCTGTTCTCCATTTCATTGCCATCGGTAAAGCGGTAGGCGTTGACATCACACAAGATGATTTTCAGCGGATGAGCGATGAGACACCGGTTCTAGCCGACTTTAAGCCTTCAGGCAAATATCTGATGCAGGACTTACAGCAGTATGGTGGCACACCGGCTGTTATGAAATATCTTCTGGACGAAGGTCTGCTTCATGGAGACTGTCTCACCGTAACCGGTAAAACCATCGCGGAGAACTTGGCTGACGTGAAGTCCATTATGGAGTATGACCAGCCGATTATCCAGCCGTTGAGCAATCCAATCAAGGCCACAGGCCACTTGCAGATCCTTTATGGAAATCTAGCAGAAAAAGGTTCAGTAGCCAAGATCTCAGGCAAAGAAGGTGAAAAGTTCACTGGACCTGCCCGGGTATTTGACGGGGAGCACGATCTGGTTGCCGGTATCGAATCTGGCCGGATCAAGCCTGGAGATGTCGTCGTGATCAAAAATGAAGGTCCAGTGGGGGCCCCCGGCATGCCGGAAATGCTTAAACCCACCTCATTGATCATTGGTGCCGGCCTAGGCAAATCTGTTGCCTTGATTACAGATGGCCGCTTCTCCGGTGGAACACACGGCTTTGTTGTCGGTCATATCACTCCTGAGTCGTATAAAGGTGGGTTAATCGGCATGGTAAAAGACGACGATATCATCGAGATCGACGCCGTCAACAATACTATTAATGTACAACTTTCCGACGAGGAAATCGCACAGCGCCGCGCAGCCTGGGTTCAGCCGCCACTGAAAGTCAGCAAAGGTGTATTGTACAAATATGCCAAAACCGTGGCTGATGCCTCAGAAGGCTGTGTAACGGATTTGTAGAAGTTAAAAGTCAAAATTAAAAAGTTAAAAGTGGGAGACATTTAGTGAGCCACAGGCCTGAAGAGTTCAATCTCAAATCTAATGTCTCTCATCTAAAATCTAATATCTCAATACTAATCAATATGAGTACACTGGAAATAACAGAAAATAAGGCTGCAACCAAGCAGAAAGCGCCCGCCCAAATTTCGGGATCGAAAGCTGTACTGGAAGCCTTATTGAGCGAAGGAGTTGATACCGTATTTGGCTATCCTGGTGGTGCAATCATGCCTATCTATGATGCCCTCTATGATTATACGGATCGTTTGAAGCATATTTTGGTGCGCCATGAGCAAGGAGGAATCCATGCGGCCCAAGGTTATGCAAGAACTTCTGGTCGTACAGGTGTCGTCTTTGCGACGAGTGGCCCAGGAGCAACCAACCTAGTTACTGGTCTGGCGGATGCCATGATCGACAGTAACCCTATCGTCTGTATTACAGGTCAGGTCTTTGCTTCCCTATTAGGCACTGATGCATTTCAGGAAACTGATGTAATCAATATCACCGCACCAGTCACCAAATGGAACTATCAAGTCACGGATGCAACTGAAATTCCAGCAGCACTCGCCAAAGCATTCTATATTGCCAGCACTGGCCGTCCCGGTCCGGTACTGATCGACATTACGAAGAATGCGCAACTGCAGTTATTTGATTATTTCGGTTATGAAAAGTGCAACCATGTACGTAGCTACAGACCCGCGCCGCAGGTTCGCAAGGAATACGTCGAACAGGCAGCTGCGTTAATCAATAGTGCTCAAAAACCATTTGTGCTTTTCGGACAAGGAGTGATCTTAGGGAAGGCCGAAGAAGAATTCAAAGCTTTTATTGAGAAAACCGGAATTCCATCTGCAGCCACAGTGATGGGGCTGAGTGCACTTCCTTCCGATCATAAGCTGCATGTGGGCATGCTCGGTATGCATGGCAACTACGCACCCAATGTCATGACCAATGAGTGCGACGTCCTGATTGCTGTGGGTATGCGCTTCGATGACCGCGTAACAGGCCGGCTCGACAAATATGCAAAGCAGGCTAAAGTCATTCATCTGGACATCGATCCTGCTGAGATCGACAAAAATGTTCAGACGACAGTACCAGTATGGGGCGACTGTAAAGAGTCTCTTCCGATGCTGACCGAGTTGGTGAATGCTGCAGACCACTCGGAATGGTTAGCACAATTCCGTGAACTTGAAAAGGAAGAAATCAAAGAAGTCATCCAAAATGAACTTCATCCACAAACGGATATCATGACCATGGGCGAAGTCATCAATGTGCTGAATGAACTGACAGGAGGCGACGCAATCATTACCACAGATGTCGGCCAGCACCAGATGGTATCCTGCCGTTATGCCAAGTTCAACAACAGCAAATCAAATGTAACTTCGGGCGGTCTGGGCACAATGGGCTTTGGTCTTCCGGCGGCAATCGGCGCCTGGTATGGTGCTCCGGACAAGACAGTAGTTGCCATCATCGGCGATGGTGGCATACAGATGACGATCCAGGAACTCGGCACGATCATGCAGTTTGGCGCAAAGGTCAAAATTCTGATCCTGAACAACGAGTTTTTAGGCATGGTACGTCAATGGCAGCAATTGTTCCATGACAAACGTTACTCTTTCGTAAATATCACCAGTCCCGATTTCGTTGCCGTGGCAAAAGGCTATTATATCGAAGGCCAGCGTATTGCTGAACGGAAGGATCTGCGCAACGCATTACAGACCATGCTTGATCACGATGGCGCATACCTGCTGGAGGTAATGGTAGGAAAGGAAAACAATGTATTTCCGATGGTTGCACAAGGCACATCCGTATCTGAAATCCGTCTGAAATAAGGTTAATTTTAATTGCAATGGAAAAACAAGAATATACCATCACCCTATATACAGAGAATTCTATCGGCCTGATCGGCAGGATCTCGACAATTTTTTCAAGAAGAAAAATCAATATCGAGAGCTTAAATACCTCTCCGTCGGAAGTGGAGGGCATACATCGCTTTACTATCGTCATCACCGAAACCGAAGATGTGTTGCGGAAGCTTTGCCGTCAGCTGGAAAAGCAGATTGATATCCTCAAAGCGTACTACAATACGAATGACGAGGTGATCTGGCAAGAGCAGGCTTTATACAAAGTTCCTGCCGACGTTGTCAACGAAAAGGTATATGTGGAACGCTTACTGCGCCAGTATGGCGCCAATGTCGTGGTCATCCGTAACGATTATATCGTTTTCGAAACAGCAGGTCACCGTGAAGAAATCGACAAATTAACCGAAGAGCTGACGAAATATGGACTAATCGAATTTGTGCGTGGTGCCCGCATTGCTATTATTAAAGACAGCGCAGGTTTTCACTCCAAACTTGTTCAGTTCGAAGCGCAGGAACCTTCACAGGAAATTGTTGAAAATGAATACCTGGACAAACGCGATGATGTATTTACCATGTAAGTAATCCTAGAATATGCAAGAGACATTCAAATTTATATTGCAGGCACGTCAGAAATTCATTGAATTGGTTGACAGCCTTTCCTTAGAACAGCTCAATCAAGTTCCGGCAGGCTTTAATAACAATATTATATGGAACTTTGGACACATCGTCGTCAGCACACAGACCTTGGTGTATGTGCGCACAGGAATCAAGGCAGATACTGCTTGGGTAAGATACAACGAAGATTATAAAAAAGATACCAAGCCAGCACGTTTTGTTGAACAAGCTGAAATCGACGAGCTAAAAGCAATCGCTATCCAAAGTATCGAACAGATTGCCAGCGACTATGCCAAGGGTCTTTTTAAGGAAACTACCTCTTTTTCCACGGCAACTTATGGTTATCCAATGGATACGATCGAGGAAGTGATCGCCCTGACATCAGGACATGACAATGTTCATTATGGCTATGCTTTGGCCCAACGCAGACTAGTACAATCATTAAAATAAATAATCAACAACCAATAACAGAAAGAAAGTAAAACAATGGCAAATTATTTCAACACCTTACCGCTAAGAGAGCAGCTAGAACAATTAAGCCACGCCGAATTCATGGACAATACCGAATTCAGTGATGGAGTAAATGCTTTAAAAGGTAAAAAAATCGTGATCGTAGGATGTGGCGCCCAAGGCTTGAACCAAGGTTTAAACCTTAGAGACAGCGGATTGGACGTGTCTTACGCATTGCGTAAAGAAGCTATTGAACAAAAGAGAGATTCTTGGAAAAATGCTACGGAAAACAATTTCAAGGTAGGCACTTATGAGGAACTGATCCCAACAGCAGATTTGGTCATCAACTTGACTCCAGATAAACAACATACCTCCGTGATCAACGCCGTTATGCCTTTGATGAAAGAAGGTGCGACATTATCCTATTCCCACGGTTTCAATATCGTAGAAGAAGGCATGCAGATCCGGAAAGACATCACCGTTATCATGGTTGCTCCAAAATGTCCGGGATCGGAGGTACGTGCCGAATACCTTCGCGGTTTTGGGGTACCGACCTTGATCGCTGTTCACCCCGAAAACGACCCTCAAGGAAAAGGCTGGGCAGAAGCAAAAGCGTATTGCGTCGGCACTGGTGGTCATAGAGCCGGTGTGTTGAAATCGTCATTCGTAGCCGAGGTAAAATCGGATCTAATGGGCGAGCAAACCATTTTATGTGGTTTATTGCAAACGGGATCAATCCTGTCTTTCGATAAAATGATCGAGAAAGGGATCGATGCTGGCTACGCGTCCAAGTTAGTACAATACGGCGTTGAGGTCATCACTGAGGCCTTAAAGCACGGCGGGGTAAGCGGAATGATGGACCGCCTGAGCAATCCGGCAAAGATCAAAGCTTTTGAAATCTCTGAAGAACTGAAAGATATCATGCGTCCCTTGTTCAGAAAACACCAAGATGACATTATGTCCGGTGAATTTAGCAAAACGATGATGGAAGACTGGGCAAATGGTGACGCCAACTTATTGAAATGGAGAGCCGAAACAGGCGAGACAGCGTTTGAAAAGACTCCTGCAGGAGATGTTAAGATCAACGAGCAAGAGTACTTTGACAACTACACATTGATGGTTGCTTTTATCCGTGCGGGTGTTGAACTGGCTTTTGAGACGATGGTAGAAGCAGGTATTAAGCCTGAATCAGCCTATTACGAATCCTTACACGAGACTCCATTGATCGCTAATACGATCGCGCGTAAAAAATTATTCGAAATGAACCGCGTTATCTCCGATACGGCAGAATATGGCTGTTACTTGTTTGATCAAGCATGTAAACCGTTATTGGCAGATTTCATGAAGACTGTAGATACCGATCTTGTTGGCAAAAACTTCAATGAAGGTAAAGATGCTGCAGTCGACAATGCTCAATTGGTCGCCATCAACGAAATCCTTCGCGAACACCCTGTGGAAATCGTTGGACGCAAATTGCGTAAAGCAATGACTGCGATGAAAGCTATCAAAACTGTTTAAAATTTCGTAAATTAGACGCTCCAAACCAAGGTGATATTGAGACATTTGCAATATCGCCTTGGTCAATATGAAAATAACATAAGAGAGAATAAAAAATGTCAAAAACATTAGTAGAAAAGATTTGGGATGCTCACGTCGTCAAACGTGAAGAAGGGTTTCCGGATATTTTATATATCGATACCCATTTAATTCATGAGGTTACTTCTCCTCAGGCTTTTGATGGCTTACGCAAAAGAGGAATTCCAGTCTTTCGTCCAAAGCAAACGGTAGCTACTGCCGACCATAACGTACCCACACTCAACCAGCATTTACCGATCAAAGAAGAGCTTTCTCGGTATCAGGTAGATATGCTGACCAAAAACTGCGCTGAATTTGGTATTGAGCTGTATGGTCTGGGGCACCCTTACCAGGGAATTGTACACGTCATTGGTCCCGAGCTTGGTATTACCCTGCCCGGCAAAACGATGGTATGCGGAGATAGCCATACCTCCACACACGGTGCTTTTGGAGCTATTGCTTTTGGTATCGGCACCTCTCAGGTCGAACAGGTCTTTGCGACGCAATGTTTGTTGCAGTCAAAGCCAAAAACCATGAAAATCGAAGTCAATGGCACCCTACAAAAAGGCGTAGGCGCAAAAGATATTATCCTTTATATCATCTCCAAAATCTCAGCAGCCGGTGGTACAGGATATTTTATCGAATATGCGGGTTCGGCAATACGTTCCCTAAGTATGGAAGCGCGTATGACCATCTGCAACATGAGTATCGAAATGGGCGCGCGTGGCGGACTTATCGCCCCCGACCAAACCACTTTTGATTATGTGAAAGGACGCGAATTTGCCCCTAAAGGTGACGAATGGGACAAAGCCCTAGCGTACTGGAAAACATTGTACTCAGACGAAGATGCGATCTTTGATAAAGTATTGACTTTCGATGCCGCTGATATCGCTCCAATGATTACATATGGCACCAATCCCGGAATGGGAATGGGAATCACCGAAACTATCCCAGCGACAAATGCACAGCCAGAGTCCGAAAGACCTTCTTATCAGAAGGCGCTGGACTATATGGGCTTTAAAGATAACACCCCGGTGATTGGCAACCGCGTCGATTATGTATTTATCGGCAGCTGTACCAATTCGCGTATTGAAGACCTCCGTGAAGTCGCTTCATTTGTAAAAGGCAAACAAAAAGCTGAAGACGTTGAAGTCTGGATTGTTCCCGGATCCAAACAGGTCGAAAAACAAGCAAAAGAAGAAGGCTTGGATAAAATATTCGAAGAAGCCGGATTCCAGCTCCGTGAACCGGGATGTTCGGCATGCCTCGGTATGAACGAGGATAAAATTCCGGCCGGTAAGTATTGCGTTTCCACTTCAAACAGAAACTTCGAAGGACGCCAGGGACCGGATGCCCGCACCATGTTGGTATCGCCGTTGACCGCTGCAGCCGCAGCCGTGACTGGCAGAGTGACTGATGTTAGAGAGTTAATATAGTATTGAGGTGAGGGAATTGATTTGATTTTAACAGTAATATAATAATCTATAAATGAAAAGTAACAGTAACATCATTTGCGTCCTTTTAGCCGGGACCACTCTTTTTGCCAGCTGCGCAAGCAGAACATTGATTCAATCCAATCCAGTTGGTGCGAAGGTTTATATTCAGGGGGAATATGCGGGGACAACACCCTACTCTTATAAAGACACGAAGGTGGTTGGTAGTACCACTGATATAAAGATCGAGAAGGAAGGGTATGAGCCCTTTATGACAAATATCTCGAGGAATGAAAAGGCTGATGTTGGTGCAATTATCGCTGGCTGTTTTGTATTAGTTCCGTTCTTATGGACGATGAAGTACAAAGAACAGCATAATTATGAGTTGATTCCCTTAGGGGCAGGGGTAAAAAAAGACGTCAGTGGGGACACGTCTGTTGCGTCAAAACTACAGGAACTAAAAAAGATGTATGACGACAACCTTATTACCAAAGAGGAATACGAACAACAGAGAGAAAAAGTATTGAACACTTATAGCTCTTCGGACAACAAAATAGACAAAAAAACAGAAGGCTAATATGGCAAGCTTTCGATTTTTATTCTGACTTTAAGAAATGAAAAAATTTGAAACTTTAACATCACAGGTAGTACCATTACCGATTGAAAATATAGATACTGACCAGATCATACCGGCGCGGTTTTTAAAGGCCACGACCCGCGAAGGCTTTGGCGATAACCTGTTTCGTGATTGGCGCTTTGACAGCAATAATCAGCCCAAACCTGATTTTGTCCTTAACAATCCCACCTATTCAGGTAAAATATTAGTTGCCGGCAAAAATTTCGGCTGCGGTTCCAGCCGTGAGCATGCGGCATGGGCGATTCAGGACTACGGATTTGATGTTGTCATCAGCTCATTCTTTGCGGATATCTTTAAAGGCAATGCCCTCAACAACGGGGTACTACCTATTCAGGTACCGGATGAATTTTTGGACAAGATCTTTGAGCTTGTCCACCAAAACCCCAAAACTGAAGTCATCGTCGACCTTGAAAAACAAACGGTTATGCTAACCGAAACAGGCGATCAATTTGAATTCGAAATCAATCCTTACAAAAAATCATGTTTGATCAATGGGTATGATGACATCGATTTTATTCGTAATCAAAAAGATTTAATTGAATCATTTGAAGCAGCAAGACAATGGTAGATCCTGTCGTCCATATTGCCAATTTAACTATTCAGTACGGTAAAGATTGCGTACTGCAAGACTTAAATTGGCAAATTTCACCTGGTGAGCAATGGATTTTGGGTGGCCCCAGTGGCACCGGAAAGACTACGCTTGCAAAAGCAATCTCCGGACAGTTAAAATATGAGGGAACAATTACCTTCCATTGGGAACCGGCCAGCCCCCTTCCAGCCACTGTTCATTATGTATCCAATTGGTTTCAATTTACCAACCTGGAGGGCGACCGCAACTTCTATTACCAGCAGCGTTACAACAAATTTGCAAAAAATGACACGTTAACCGTCTTTGCGGAATTAAAACATTTTGCCCAGCAAGAACAGCTTGCCTTTGAAGACGTCGAACCCTATCTATCTATTTTTGGATTTGAAAATTTCAGAGACCAGCAGCTGATCGAACTTTCGAGCGGCGAACACAAACGGTTGCAGCTAGTCAAAGCTTTATGGCTGCAGCCGCAGGTACTTATTATTGATCAACCCTATACGGGTCTTGATGTACAGTCACGAAAAGATCTCAACCAGGTCTTCGACCAGCTTGCTGAGAAAGGCGTATCCCTACTATTGATCAGCAACGATGACGAACAACCAGATTGTATCAACCGTTTTGCAGAAATTCAACAAGGTAAACTGGTAATCCGGAAGCATAACAGCGAAATTTCCAAAGGGCTAGTACGCCAACGCAAACAATTGCCCTATTTTCTGCAACAGCCACCCAAGGTATCCGCACAGGTAATGGTGAAAATGAATAAGATCAACGTATCCTATGGTCAAAAGCAGGTCTTAAAAAATATAGACTGGGAAGTCAAAGCAGGTGAAAAATGGTTGTTGCAAGGACATAATGGATCCGGCAAATCCACCTTACTCAGCCTCATCAATGCGGATCATCCACAGGCTTACGCCAATGATATCACCTTATTTGGCAAAAAGCGGGGATCAGGAGAAAGCATATGGGAAATCAAAGAACATCTGGGGATCATATCTCCCGAGCTACATTGGTATTATGACATGAATGCCAATGTGGGTCAGACTATTGCTTCGGGCTTCTTCGACTCGATGAGCCTTTACCAAAAACTGGGGTATGAACAACAGCAAAAGCTTGAACAGGTACTTCATTTTTTTGACCTGAAAGAAGTAAAACATAAAACACTGGCCTCTCTGCCTTTAGGTCAACAACGACTGGCATTGCTCGCCCGCACCATTGTAAAGCATCCTGAATTGCTGATTCTGGACGAACCATGTCAGGGCCTGGACAAAGAACAGACCCAGTATTTCAACGATGTGATCGATGATCTCAGCAAAAATGGACAGACACTCATTTATGTTGGCCATTTTGAAAGCCAGCTCCCAACCTGTATAGACAATAGGCTAGTGCTGGAAAAAGGAGAAATCAAAACAGTAGGACCAGTTATCCACAAAAAAGAGATGTTATCAACATAAAAAATGTGGAAAACGACAATTAACAATAGATAATAGATGACCGATATTAGATGGTAAATAAGAGAATTAAAGACCAAGAAAGGGGCGACATGTGGAAAGCTATAAGGTCGTACAAGTAAAATCTCAATACGCATATCTAATGTCTCAATACTAAAAATACAATGAAGAAAGATATTTTAATCATACCTGGAGATGGCATCGGCCAAGAAGTAACCACATGGGGTAAAAAAGTTTTGGAGAAGATCGGCACAAATTATGGTCATGAATTCAGCTTTGACGAAGCCATCATGGGACATACCGCGATCGAAGCGACCGGCAATCCGCTTCCAGACGATACATTGGCAAAAGCAAAAGCTTCCGACGCAATTCTTTTTGGTGCCATTGGACATATCAAGTATGATAACGATCCTTCGGCAAAAGTGCGGCCAGAGCAGGGCTTGTTAAAAATCCGTAAAGAGCTGGGGCTCTATGCCAACCTTCGTCCGATCCTGTTATTCGATGAGCTGTTGGATGCCTCCAGTTTAAAACCGGAAATCCTTCAGGGTACTGATATTCTCTTTTTCCGTGAGCTGACCGGAGATGTATATTTTGGTGAAAAAAATCGCAATGCAGACAACACCTTTGCTTCTGATCTAATGAATTATCATCGTTATGAGGTAGAACGTATTGCGCGTAAAGCTTTTGAAGCTGCCCGTACGCGCAGCAAGAAATTGTGTTCGGTGGACAAGGCCAACGTTCTGGAGACCTCCCGGCTATGGCGCGAGGTTGTACAGGAGATAGCCAAAGAATATCCAGATGTAGAAACTGAGCATATGTTTATCGATAATGCGGCCATGCAGCTGGTTAAAAATCCGAAAAAATTCGATGTAGTTCTAACCGCTAATCTTTTTGGTGATATTCTAACGGATGAGGCTTCTCAGATCGCCGGATCTATGGGGATGCTTGCTTCCGCATCTGTGGGAGATGGCACCGGTTTCTTCGAACCTATACATGGCTCGGCACATGACATCGCGGGTCAGAATAAGGCCAACCCGCTTGCATCCATTCTATCCGCTGCGTTGATGCTGGATATCAGCTTTGGCCTTCAGGAAGAAGCAAAAGCCGTTACCAATGCTGTTGCTGCGACATTAAAAGCGGGATGGAGAACCGGAGATATCGCCAATGCGGGCACAGATGCAGCCAAAATCCTCGGTACAGAAGAGATGGGCACAAAAGTATTGGAGTTTATCAAATAGTAATGAGATATGAGTTCGGAGCAATGTGTTTGAACAATAAGTGAAGCATTTTATATAATCATCTTAGGGATTCAATTTCCAACGCTCTTTACTTCTTAATGTTGACTTTTAAATTGTAAATTATGTTACACGATCCTAATCATCTATACATTTTCGACACCACACTACGTGATGGCGAACAGGTACCCGGATGTCAATTAACTACTCCAGAGAAAATTGAGATCGCTAAAGACCTGGAAAAGCTCGGCGTTGATATCATCGAGGCAGGCTTTCCTGTTTCCAGTCCCGGAGACTTTCAATCTGTCGTTGAATTATCCAAGGCCGTGAACGATGTCATCATATGCGCACTGACGCGGGCCAACCAAAATGATATTGATGTAGCCGCCGAAGCATTGAAATATGCCAAACGCCCACGTATCCATACAGGCATTGGTTCTTCGGATATGCATATCAAATATAAATTCAACAGCACAAGGGAAGAAATTCTGGAGCGCGCTGTGGCGGCTGTGAAACATGCAAAATCTTATGTAGAAGATGTTGAATTCTACGCAGAGGATGCTGGCCGTGCGGACCTGGAGTTTTTGGCGAAAATGATCGAATCAGTCATTGCTGCTGGAGCTACGGTAGTAAATATACCGGATACAAACGGCTACTGCTTACCCGATCAATATGGGGCTAAGATCAAGTATCTCAAAGAAAATGTACGCAATATCGATCAGGCCATCATCTCGGCACACTGCCACAATGACTTGGGATTGGCGACTGCCAATTCTGTTGCTGCCATACAAAATGGAGCCCGCCAGGTGGAATGTACAATCAATGGTATCGGCGAACGCGCGGGCAACACTTCCCTGGAAGAGGTCGCGATGATCCTTAAGGTTCATAATCAATCGTTTGGAAGCTTAAGCTCCAATATCGACAGCCGTATGTTTACTTACATCTCACGAAAAGTAAGTGAGATGATGAACATGCCAGTGCAGCCTAATAAAGCGATTGTAGGCCGTAACGCCTTTGCACATAGTTCAGGTATCCATCAAGACGGCTTCCTCAAACACCGCGAGAATTATGAGATTATCCGTCCGGAAGACGTAGGTCTTGATGAAGCGGATATTATCTTAACGGCCCGTTCGGGACGACATGCACTCAAACATCACTTGGAACGCCTGGGTTTCCATCTTGACAAAGACGATCTTGCCGCCTGCTATCAACGCTTCCTCGTTTTGGCCGATGAGAAAAAAAATATTTGCGATGATGACCTAAAAAGCCTCATCCAGTAAAAGATGTAAAAGAAGGAAGGCTGCTCATGCAGCCTTTTTTTATCAAATCGCTGGCTTTAAAAGAACACAGACTGCTGTGTGAGAAGCATATTGGCAGGCGATTTCATCAAAATCAGCTAAATTTACAACAGTATTCACACAGATTCCAGGTCTTATTTGGAAAAGCATCCGATCAGGATGTATCGTAGTACCTGAATGAAGTATATCAAAACAATGGATTTATCAACCCTAAACATCAACTCAGAGGCTACACTTGAACGTATCAAATCCGTAGTCAACCGCACTCCTCTGCAGTATAACCGACACCTGTCGGAAAAGTATGAGGCCGAAGTTTATCTCAAAAGAGAAGACCTACAGGTCGTACGCTCTTATAAATTGCGTGGCGCGTATAACAAGATTATTTCGCTTTCGGCCGAAGAGCGGCAGCGTGGTGTAGTATGTGCAAGCGCCGGCAACCACGCCCAGGGAGTAGCGTTCTCCTGCAATAAACTGGATATCAAAGGCGTCATATTCATGCCAGGTCCGACACCGCGTCAGAAAATTTCCCAGACAGAAATGTGGGGCAACGGAAATGTAGAAATTGTTTTGACCGGTGATACTTTTGACGACTGTCAGAAAGCAGCCTTGGCTTACACCGAACAATATGGCATGACCTTCATTCCTCCATTTGATGACCTTCAGGTACTGGAAGGCCAAGGAACAGTTGCGGTAGAAGCACTGCAGGACCTACCTGATATGGATGCCATATTTATTCCCATCGGTGGCGGCGGATTAGCTGCTGGCACAAGCTATTACCTCAAAAGCAAGAACAAGGCTATCAAATGCTATGGTGTAGAACCCGAAGGTGCGCCCTCCATGCAGGCAGCGTTGCAACATGGTGCTCCCATCGAATTGGAACATATCAACAAATTTGTGGATGGCGCAGCCGTGAAGAAAATAGGTGCCACCACATTCGCCATCGCCAGGCAGCTACTGGATGACACCCGCTCCATCCCAGAGGGTAAGATCTGTACCTGCATTCTGGATTTATACAATAAAGACGCCATCGTCGTCGAACCGGCAGGAGCATTGTCCGTGGCAGCATTGGAATTCCATAAAGAGGAAATCAAAGGCAAAAAGGTCGTTTGCATTATCTCAGGCGGTAACAATGATATCGACCGCATGAGCGAAATCAAGGAACTTTCATTGCTTTACGAAGGATATAAACATTATTTTATTGTACGCTTCCCACAACGTCCCGGAGCATTAAAGCTCTTCGTATCAGAAGTATTAGGCCCGAAAGACGATATTACACGATTTGAATTTATAAAAAAAACAGAGCGCGAACGCGGTCCAGCCTTAGTCGGTATCGAGCTCAATAAGCCGGAGGATTACGCAACACTGATCGCCCGTATGAAAGAGTATAAATTTGATGTCATCGAAATTAATAAAGACCAGACTTTATTTGAATACCTTGTTTAACAACAGAGCCAGAATGCAATACACTGCCCCAACAAATCGCGTAAACTTTTTGGGGCAGCAGATTCTGGCTCTTTTTCTCAAAATCTTGTTTTGTCGATTCCTGCCCTCCTATTACAGGCTGTTTGCTTCGATGGCAGAACATGATAGGGCCTCCTGCCCATTCCATAACTGCCCAACTGAGTTTTCGAGTCCAATGCTTATATAGGACCAAATTAAGATCCGAAGCATGCAGCGAATTGTCAAAAAACTAGTTCTTTCATTATTTAAATTTCTTATCTTTAAGTGTTTAATCAATATAAGCAAAGAAAATGAGAGTACTAATTTTAACGATCCTGACTTTAATTGGTCAGCTTACTTTTGCACAGACAGACAAAAGCAAACGTCCAAGTCCACCAGCCAATACAAAGGTGACCACAACTGATGGGGTGACAATAGACATCAATTATAGTCGCCCTTCACTCAAGGGTCGCCAGATAGGTGTTGATATTGCCCCTGTTGGCCAAGTCTGGCGTACCGGTGCCAACGAGGCTACCTCCATCGAATTTGACAAAGATGTGCTGGTCGAAGGACAAAAATTGCCTGCCGGAAAGTATGGCCTTTACAGCATTCCTGGAGAAAATGAGACCACTATTATCTTCAGTAAGGTGTGGGACCAGTGGGGTACAAAGTACGACGCTAAAGATGATGCCCTGCGCGTTACGGCGGTCAATGGAACCTCCAACGACAGTCAGGAACAATTCAAGATCAATGCCGCGCCCGACGGTACTGTATCATTGGAATGGGGGCAATATGTTGTCCCATTTAAGGTCAAAGCTGGTAATTAAAGATTACCGATGTACAAAAAAAGGTCACGCAGGAATATTTCTGCGTGACCTCTTTTTTTTAAAGGACCTGTTTTTTTATTGCCAGAACCAAGCTTCAGTCAATTTAAAACACGATTTAATTCTTTAAGTATTTTTCCAGAAACTGGTCCTGCTCCCAAAGGAGGTGGAAGATATTTTCTTTGGCTGCGTAGCCATGCGCCTCACGTGGCAAAATCACCATACGTACAGGCGCACCTAGATTTTTTAATGCCTGAAAATACCGTTCTGTCTGTAGTGTAAATGTTCCAGGGTTATTATCTGCTCCGCCATGGACGAGCAATAACGGCGTCTTCATGCGGTCCGCACTAACAAAAGGTGACATCGTCATATAAAGCTTGGGATCATCCCAAAAGTTGCGCTGTTCACTCTGAAAACCAAAAGGTGTCAACGTACGATTATATGCGCCCGACCGTGCGATTCCTGCCGCAAATAACTTTGAGTTGGACAGCAAGTGTGCCGTCATGAACGCCCCATAAGAATGGCCCCCCACAGCTACTTTTTTCCGGTCGATATATCCCAGCTTATCTACCGCATTGATCGCAGCTTCAGCATTGGCAACCAGTTGTTCGATAAACGTATCATTGGGTTCTTTTTTGCCCTCCCCTACAATTGGAAAGGCTGCATTATCCAATACAGCATAGCCTTTCGATACCCAGTATATAAAAGAGCCGTAGCTGGGGAATGTGAACTCCTTTGGATTGGCCGTGCTCTGGCCGGCGGTATTCTTGTCTTTGTATTCTCTAGGATATGCCCACATCAACAACGGCAATTTCTCTTTCTTATTGAAATCATATCCTGCCGGCAAGTATAAGGTCCCGGACAGCTCCACGCCATCATTGCGCTTATACGTCAAGATTTCTTTGTGTACCTTTTCAAGGGATTTAAAAGGGTTTTCAAGTGCTGTCAAAGCTGTCTGCTTACCTGATTTCATATTTTTCAGATAATAATTTGGATATATTGACGCCGACTGCAGGGAGATCAGTAGGTCCCCTTTCCCGGGATCCACAATCTGCGCAATTCGTTCCTGTAATTCAGACTCTGGTGCGGTATATATCCGCTTTTTCTTTAATGTACGCAGATCCAGCTCATCCACAAAAGGAAATTCCCCTGCTTTGGTAAATCCATTTCCCACAAACAAAACTTTATCCTTATTCAGATACATGGTATATGTACCTAAAGTATTTTTTTCTTGGTATACATTTCCAGGGTCATTGTAGATATCCTGGCTATTGCGGTCGTGCAGCAATTTGGACTCCCCATTGGACGGATTCACCACAAAAGTCTTAACATTACGCGTATCATACCAATGCGAATAGACCAGGGCATAACGATCGTTTCCCCATACGACTCCAGCAAAGCGGTCCTGCGTTTTAAAAATCATTTTTGCCTGGCCCGTAAAAGGATATTCTAATGTATAGAGGGCATCGCGAAAAGCTGCAGGCTGGTTTGCGTCCCCGCCATCCAAGGCCTCCACATAGGCTAGTGTGGCCGGTTGATCACTACGCCAGTGCAGCGATCGTCTGCCAGGGCGAGTTGAAGAAAATCCTTTAGGCATTACCTCTGTCAACGGCACTTCGTTAACCACTGCAATCTCTTTGCCGGAAAGATCATAGATGTGTGTCTGTTGTGGAAAACGTGAGGCTGGCACCACATAGGAATATGGCCGGGTGATACTAGTCACCATTATATATTTCCCGTTGGGCGAAAAAGAAATATCCGAATAAATCCCCTTGCCTTTAAACGGGCGAATAGTGCCGTCCAAATCTACAAACTGGAGGTCGGACTGCACCAGTGTTTCAAAATTATGCTCATCCTGAGGATTTTTCAATAGATCTTGATACGTTCTTAATTGCGATACCTTTCCATCGCTGGTCGACACGACAGGCCCTGTAGGCAAATCTTTCGATGGGTCCAACAAAGCCCCTTTCTCCTTTGGAAGTACAGTAATGATCAGACGCTCAGAGTTGTTGAGCCATTGAAAAGGAGCATCCAAAGCAGCATTCAAATGATAAGGTGTCAATTGGCTAACTTTTCTGGTTGTTAGATCCAGCACAAACAACGCTGTCCCCGAATCATTTGTATTTGTAAAAGCCAGTCGTTTACTATCCGGAGAGAACACAAAATTCGCCAAGGCTACATCCTTGGGCATTCCTTCAAATTCTGTATATTCAACTTGCTGCCCGATCTTCTTTAATCCGATTTTATGATAGAAAATAGTAGAGCTCTCCATATTGGTTTTGGGATTTATGCGAAGTCCAGCAAGTTTCATCTCCTCCTGCCCCAGCTCTTCAAGGCTTTTGTAGGTGGGACGATAAGTAAACAGCATCCAATTTTTGTCGCTCGAGATTTTAATTTGAGGTGGACGAACAAAATCGGCCAAAGCCAAAATTTCAGAAGACGGTTTTTGGAACGTGATACGTTCTTGAGCCCGAGAATGGAAGGATAGGAAAAACAAAAGACCAAAGAGTAACTTCTTCATAAATTTATTTTGAATTTTAAGGCTATAAAATGTAATAAAAATACAAAAAAAAGTCAAGTGCTGTAGCTATTTTATGACACAAAAATTAGACTTAATTTAGTCGCGAAAAAACGCTAAAAAATTCTGGATCTAAAGTTATCCACATTTATATATCACAGTCGATCAGACACTTAACAGTGTTAACTAGCAGTAAACGCGTCCTATGACAAACTTTTGCCCAAAATGTGGAAAAGTCAAACTACCGCATCGAAAGAAAATATAGGATATTTGTTAAGCTAATGAAAGAATTAGTAATTCAAAGAAGTAACGACCGGTCTTTTTTCTATAAAGATTGGATTAAAAATAAACATTTAGACATGGCAAGAATTATCAAATTTGAGAAAAATGATTGTGCCCCCTGCGCACAAGTATCGGCTTATTTGGATCAAAAAGGAATCCAATATGAAACGGTTAATCCTTTTGATGAACCTGACTTGGCTGCAAAATTCAAAATCCGGACGGTACCTACAGTAATCGTTGTTGAAAACGAAGAAATCCAACACCGTATTATTGGTTTTAAACCAGAAGAATTGGCTGCTATTGCACTTTAAAAAGCCGGAGGCATCATGGACAACATTGGCAGTAATAAGATACACATCTATTACGATTCCAGAACCGGAAACGTACAGCGGTTTATCGATAAGGTAGCTCAGATCACTGGCTGGCAAATTCATAAAATTAGCGCCGACCTGCAGGTAGAACATCCTGGACATCTGGTCACCTTTACCACCAATTTTGGACAGGTACCCGAAAACACAAAAGAATTCATGAAACGGGAAGCGAAAAATATTTATTCCGTTACATCAAGTGGCAACCGCAACTGGGGCCCCAACTTCGGTTTAGCAGCCGACCGTATTTCACATGATTTTGACATTCCATTGGCATTCAAGTTTGAATTGTCTGGAACAATGGAAGATATAAATCAATTTATTGACATCTTAAAGAACTTTTGCGATGGTAGCAAACGAAGTAGCAAAAAACTGGATATTGCTTAATAATGAAATCATGATTAAGCATGATGACGAATTCAGCTTGCATAAAGACAAAGAGGCTGTTCGCGCCTATTTCTTGGAATATGTAAACAAGAACACCGTGTTCTTCTATACATTGAAAGAAAAAATAGACTATTTGATCGAAAACAACTATTACATTGATTTTTATCAGTGGTTTACATTTGAGGAAATGGAAGAAGTATATAATTATGTATATGCTAAAAAATTCCGTTTTCAGTCCTTTATGGCGGCATTCAAGTTTTTTCAGAGCTACGCACTACGCGATGACTCTGGCGAAAAATTCTTAGAGCGCTATGAAGACCGTGTCGTGGCAGTATCCTTATTCCTTGCAAGAGAAGAAGGTGTTCAAAAAGCAATCCAATATGCTGAGATCATGATTAACCAAGAGTACCAGCCCGCTACGCCAACATTTTTAAATGCAGGCAAAAAACGCTCCGGAGAGCTGGTATCCTGTTTCTTGGACGAGATTGGCGACAACCTCAATGGTATAGGTTATGCGGTAGACTCTGCGATGAAATTGTCATCCATCGGTGGTGGGGTTTCCTTTAACATCTCCAAGATCCGCGCACGCGGTGAAGCTATCAAAGGAGTTGAAGGTCGCGCTGGAGGTGTACTTCCCATTATGAAAATTATGGAAGATACTTTCTCCTATGCCAATCAATTGGGGCAACGTCCCGGTGCTGGCGCGGTATACTTAAATATTTTCCACTCCGACATTGAGGAGTTTCTCGATTGTAAGAAAATCAACGTCGACGAGAAAGTACGTATTAAGTCCCTATCTATCGGTATTATTGTTCCAGATAAATTCATGGAACTGGCAGAGAAGGATGAACCCTGTTATTTGATCTACCCGCACACAGTAATGCAGGAATATGGCCAGTATCTGGATGAGATGGATATGGACAAAATGTATGACGAATTGATCACCAATCCAAACGTCAAGAAAAAGAAAATCAATGCTCGTCACTTATTGGTGAAAATTGCACAGACACAAAAAGAGTCAGGTTATCCTTACATTTTCTTCAAAGAAAATACCAACCGTGTACATGCGTTGAACGAAATCGGCCAAGTGAAGTTCTCTAACTTGTGTACAGAAATCATGCAGGTGTCGCAGGTGTCAGATATCGAAATCTATGGCAAACAAGACACCATCCGGTATGGTATCTCCTGTAATCTGGGCTCGTTAAATATTGCGACAGTCATGGACAACAAGCGCATCAAAGAAGCAGTGAAAACAGCTATGCGTGCCTTGACAGTTGTTACAGACGTCACCAACATCGACATGGTACCGTCTATAGCAAAAGCAAACCGTGAGCTGCATTCGGTAGGTTTAGGCGCCATGAACCTACACGGCTATCTAGCCAAGAGCTTTATCATGTACGAGTCTAACGAAGCCCTGGATTTCGCCAATACGTTCTTTATGATGATGAACTTCTATTCATTGGAAGCTTCGATGGAGATTGCCAAAGAGCGCGGTAAGACATTTGTGGGATTTGAAAAATCAGCCTATGCCGATGGCAGTTACTTCAATAACTATGTTAACAGGGACTACCTTCCAAAAACAGATAAAGTAAAAGAGTTATTTGAAGGTGTGCATATTCCAACGGTAGAAGATTGGCTGGAGCTAAAAGCTAAAGTCAAAGAACATGGTATCTATCACGCCTACCGTCTGGCTATTGCACCAAACCAATCGACATCCTATATCATGAATGCGACCGCTTCTGTGATGCCTATTGTAGATATTATCGAAGTTCGCGAATACGGCGATAGTACCACCTATTATCCAATGCCGTATTTGACCAACGATAATTACTTCTATTTCAAATCGGCCTATGATATGGATCAGTTTAAGGTATTAAAGTTGATTTCGGTCATCCAACGTCATATTGACCAAGGTGTATCGACCATCTTGCATACCAATTCAAAAGACTCGACGAGAGATCTGTCTAGATATTATATCTATGCACATAAACTGGGATTAAAATCCCTATATTATACACGTACAAGAAAATCGACCATCGATGAATGTGTCTCTTGTTCGGCTTAATCCTGAGATTTTAGTATTTGGATATATAATGTGAAGAGGTCAAAAGTTGCCTAAGTTATTGGCAACTTTTGGCTTAATCGAACAGCATAAAGGCCAGATACATCATAATAAATGCTTAATACGGTAAAATAGAAAATGAGTAAAACATATAAAGCTGTCAATTGGAATACCCCCGAGAATGACTACGTACTGATGTTCTGGGAACAGAATATCCGTCAGTTCTGGATTGACACCGAATACATCCCTTCAAAAGATATCGATAGCTGGAAGCGCATTAGTCCAGAGATGAAAGAAGCCTATAAAAAAGCATTAGGCGGCCTGACTCTATTGGATACGTTGCAGAGCCATACAGGTATGCCGAAGATCATCGATCACATCGACACCTTGCAGAATAAGGCTGTATTATCCTACATGTGTATGATGGAAGCGATCCATGCCAAATCTTATTCCACTATTTTCACAACGGTGTCAACAACAGCTGAGATTAACGAAATCTTCGAATGGGTTCAGCAAAATAAATACCTACAATATAAAGCACAGATGATCGACGGTTATTACCGTGCCATCGATAAAGAAGACGCTTCGGATGAGGAGATCTATATGGCTATGGCTGCTTCGGTATTGCTTGAGTCGTTCCTGTTTTATTCAGGATTTTTTCTGCCGTTATGGTTATGTGGCCAAGGTGAGATGGTAGCATCTGCCGATATCATCAAGAAAATTATCGCGGATGAGTCCATTCACGGCGTATTCGTCGGTTTGATGGCGCAGGATCAATTCAAAACATTGAAAAACCAAGATCAGGTAAAAGCACGTTTTCTTGCCTTGCTTTATAATCTATACGAAAACGAGCTGAAGTATACAGAGGAGATCTATACAGAAGTAGGTTTGACAGCCGAAGTAAAAGAGTATGTGCGTTACAACGCCAACAAAGCTTTGATGAACTTAGGCTTTGACCCGATCTTCGAAGTCAAACAAGTGAATCCTATCGTGTTGAACGGCTTAAATACCGAGACAACACAACATGACTTTTTCTCGAAGAAATCCACAAACTACGAGAAGGCTACAGAAATCGTTCACTTAAAAGATGACGATTTCAAAATGGAGGTTGTCGTCGATATATAATATTGCCCAACAAGTCAAATAAAAGCCCCAAAGATCATCACATCCTTGGGGCTTTTTATAGACCTTCTTTTCATCTATTTTGAGACAAATTAGTAGCCTGGATTTTGTTTCAGATTAGGATTCATTGATATCTGTTGTTGTGGTATAGGATACACAGTTTTGTTCTCAGATGAAGGCTTATGATCCCACCAAGATGCTGTATGGAATTTACCGAAACGGATTAAGTCTCTTCTTCTAAACCCTTCAAAAATAAATTCACGTCCTCGTTCCGCTAAAAGCTCTTCCAGCGTTAATGTGTTTGTAGAATATTGTTCAGAAGCCCAGTCAGCGGAAGAAAACGCTCTTTTTTTACAATTATTAATCAAATCTACGGCCTCTTGTGTAGCAACACCTCCATTTTTCCGCATCAATGCCTCAGCTTTTGCAAAATAAATCCAAGTCAGTCGGTAAATGTTCCAATCCGTACTGTTGTAGTTCGCGTTAATAGGAACCCTGACGCCACCAACAGTTCCTTCAACAGAATTTCCAAGTTTATACTTATTAAACCGAATGCCACTATTTTCCTCTCCATCACTCATCGTAGAAGATGTACCACCCACACTCGCCCTCCGAATATAGTCAACAAAAGTCAACTGTTTTCCACTATATTCTTCCGACCCATAAACCGCCGTTCCATCTACAAACTTGACCATAGGACCATTTAAAAACCATTCTCGTTTTCGCAAATCTTCATTCTTATACTTATCAAAAACACCAGGTATCAATACGATACCATTATTACCATTTCTTCCTCCACCATAAATTTCACTCTGTACAAAATGATAAAACTCTCCAGGGAATCCTGTTGTGAAATTGGCTTTAGTATAATTGTAGGCGATAGAGAAAATAGTTTCTTTGGAGCTATCATTGTCAGGTTTGTAAGAATCCGTTATATTAGGATCCAAGGCCATAGCACCATTCAATCCTCCACCAGTACCTGAAATCAATTTATCGGCGGCTGCAATACAGTCATCCCACCGAGCTTGTCCGTACCACTTTTCGGCGTTCAGATACAATTCAACTAACATCGCATAACCTGTAGCCTGCGAAACTCTCCCAAGCATGTTCTTTGTTAATTTTGGAGCTGAATTAATATTATCTAGTATTTCCTTTTCAATAAATTCAAATACCTCTTTTGTAGTTGAAGGTTCAGGAAGAGGTTCTTCTGCTGAATTCGGGGCCTTAGTTGTTATCGGAATATTACCAAATAAATCCATTAATTTTAAATAATGTAATGCACGCAACAGCTTTAGTTCCGCAATAAACTCCTTTTTCTCAATGTCTGTTATCCCCATAGATGCTACATCAGATTTTTCAAGGATATCGATCGGACTATTGCACAAGCCTACGCCCCAGTACATCAGAACCCAAGCATTGTTTAAGCCGCCCTCATCTACAGTCCAAGTATGATAATGTAGCCGTTTCCACTTACCATTATCCTCTCCATGTCTACCTTTGGTTGGCCATGCCAATTGATCAGCAGATAACTCTGCCGGCCGCCACCAACCATCCTGTCCAGATGGTGAAATCCATGCATTAGCATGTGTATAAGGGCGCAAAACAGCTGATATAACTTCATTTTTATTCTTATAAAAATCATCTGCTACGATAATATCATACGCATTTTCATCTAAATTTGTACAACTAGATGCATTGATAGCGCAGGCTATAAATAAAATTTTAACAATATTTTTCATCGTACTATTCAATTAAAAACCAAAATTTACTCCAAACAAAAATGACCTAGTATTGGGATATGGACCTCTACTGTCGATGCCCAAGCGTTGCCCATTGATTTCATTCCCCAAACCTGTATCTAATACATAATCTGGATCATTTCCAGAATATCCCGTTATAGTTGCTAAATTTTGGGCGGTTACATATAGCCGAATATTATTAACCCACGTGTCACTCTTCAATTTAAATCGATAGCCTAACGTGACTTCGTCAATCTTTAAATGGCTTCCATTTTCCAAATAATAGTCCGAATACATATAAGTGTCATTTATATCTTTATATTTAGTGAAAGCATCCCTCAACAGATTCCCTGACCAAACCTTATTACCATAAGACAAAGCAGTAGTATTTAAAATTTTATAATCAAATTTGCCTCGCATGAAAATTCTTAAATCAAAATTTTTGTATGTAAAGTTGTTTGTCCAAGACACATAATATTTAGGAACAGCATTGCCTAATATCGCCAAATCGGAAGCGTTTAAATCATCTCTTGAATTATTAATAGCATCATTATGCACAGCTTCGCCATTCCGATTATAGAACAACCATTTTCCTTCCTCATCAAATCCGGCAAATCGTTTACCAAAAAATTCCCCTATTTTGTGACCTTGAAAAGTAGTGAAAGCATCGCCTAATGCTCCAGCCCCCCCTATTGCACCAAATGTTTTATATTCTACAGTAAAAATATCATTAGAATAACTGTCTAGTACATTTTTTAGCGTACTTGCAGTAAAATCCAAATTCCACTTAAAATCGTCGCGATTGATAGCACGATAGCTCAGAGCTAGTTCAATACCTTTGGAGGATAAAGTACCAACATTGGAATATATATTATTCCTGATGTAAGGTGGCTGAGGGGTGGTATAAGTATCCAAAAGATCAACTGTTTTCCTTTGAAAAAGATCAATTGAGCCAGAAAGTTTATTACTAAACATGGTAAAGTCAAGGCCGATATTAGTTTCCTTTTTCGTCTCCCATCTCAGATTTGGGTTTGGATTACGATCAGGCCCGTAAGTTTCGCGATAAGCCTCATCAGGGAATAAGTACTTTCCTCCTCCTCCTAAAGTTAGCCGAGAAGCATTATTGGCAAATCCTGTATTTCCAGTTTCTCCATAACCAGCGCGAAACTTCAGATTATTTATAAAATCGACATCCTTCATAAAGTCTTCATTACTTATATTCCAGCCTACAGACACTGCGGGGAAACTTCCCCATTTGTTATTTGCGCCGAATTTGGAAGAGCCCTCTCGTCTCAGAATAAACTGGGCCATATATTTATCCGAGAAAGTATAATTTATCCGGCCAAAAAAAGCGATTAACGTATTATCATTTTTATAGCTGTCCATATTAGCACGTCCATCACGTAGCGCTTCCCCCTCAGACAAATTATCTTCGTGAAAATTATCGTTTATAAATCCTCTGTTATCGGCACTTTGTCCTTCTTCTTTCTCATAACGGTAACTATATCCTGCTAACGCAGTTACAGTATGCTTCTCTGCGACCGTAGTATTGTATTGGACTGTTGGCTCAAATGCAAACCTTTCGTTTAACAAGTTGGACTTAGAGGCATATCCACCGCCAGGGTAGTCTTCATCTTCTAAAGAAGCCTCACTATTTAATGCCCTATATGAACCATCAATGTAGGAGTTACGTTGTACCGAACCGAAAACACTTGCTTTTAATCCCTCAATTATATTTAAATCTGCTTTTCCATCTAATGAAGATGTTTGTTGTTTCCGATAACTGGTTTCCGTAAATAACCTGGCAAATTCATTGGTACTCGTACGGTCATATCGATAAGAACCGTCACCGTTAAAATTTGAAAGGGTAGGATTTTTAGTCGCCTCGCTTTCCCATCCACCGCCACCCAACAAATTTGCATTGTTTGTATTGGTAGCAATGTTAAGAAGTAAGTTCAATCGATCATTAAATCCTTTTTGATTTATACTTGTCCTCAGGGTATATTCTTTTCGTGCATTTTCCTTTGCAATACCTTGCAGATTACGAAAATTTAAACTTCCACGATAAGTAGTCGATTCGTTACCTCCTGACATGGAAAGATTGTGATTATGCGAAAAATTATCCTTATTTATCAAATCACCAAAAAAATCCGTGGAATGACCAAAGTCTGTTTGTTTTAATTCGCCAGACGTAACCTTATCCCTGAACTCCTGAGCAGTCAAAAAATCAGGTCTGTTGTAGACGAAATCCTTTCGAAAATAACTGGAATAGTTGAACACAGACTTACCTGGTTTTCCTCTTTTTGTCGTAATGAGGATGACACCCGCATTGGCACTTGTTCCATATATTGCCGCACCAGACCCATCTTTCAACACATCTATGGATTCTATATCATCTTGTTGCAAAAGGTCTGGATTACCTCCTGGTATTCCGTCTATAACAAATAGAGGGCTAGCACTACCTGTAACGGAAATAGCTCCACGCAATTGTGTGGCCACACCCGAGTTAGGATTTGACCCACTTCTTGAGACCTGCAATCCTGCGACTTTTCCTTGAATTAGATCCAATGGGTTTCTTGCACCACTTTGGCGAAATTGATCTGCGCTCACATGCGCTACAGAGGAAGTAACCTCTTTTAATTTTTGCGTACCATATCCCACCACTACAACTTCATCCAATTGGCCCTGATCGTCATCCAATTGGATGGTTACCGTCACACCAGTTACGATCACTTCTTTCGACTTATAGCCGACTGAGGAGACGACCAGCACATCACCCGATTCGGCTTCAATCGAGAAATTTCCGTGTATATCCGTCTGGGTGCCTTTTACTGTTCCCTTTACTGCAATGGAGACCCCTACAATCGGTTTTCCCGATACATCAAGTACTTTCCCTTTCAATTGTTGCTGGCGAAAACTAACTTCTTTTATCGGGGTGCTGTCTCCTTCTTTAACAAAAACTCCGCAGGCAGCACTGACCTGTTGGAAGGACCCAGCAACTACGGCCAGTGAGAAGAATAATTTTGATTTTTTCCTCAGCCGTACAAATGATTTTACATCAACTTTGCTCATAATAAATAGTGATTGAAAATTATTAAAACGTTTTAGCTGTTTTTGCAATATTTGTATTTTATTAGTAATTTATGATCTATAGATATTGCTAGTTTTGGACTTAGAATGGCGGTCCAAATTGCCGCTATTCTGGAAATTGTTCGTTGTCACGAACAGGTGATATTCACCCAGGTTGAGGTTGTGTATAGGTGATCTCTGCAATCTGAAATAAAAGGTGAAAAGATCTGTGATGATATTAGCTCGGTTTTTTATTCGGTTTGTCTTTCATGTTGGTTTGCTTGACATAAATTATTTTTATAAGTAATGCTACCGATATCTATTCGGAAACTATAGAGAACATATATTTGTTAAGTTTAATAAAACATGGATTCATTGATAGGAGTGAAACCCTTCTCAATGAACCCAATTTTGCTATTAATTAACCGTCGATTCCCCTTATTGATATCCCGGATTCTGTGTTAATTTATTGTTTCGCTGGATCTCATCCGGTGAAATCGGCCACAGCAAATCCGACTCTTTAAATGTCGCTCCAGATGCATTTTTTGCTCCGATTAAAGGAACGAAATCCACTTTTCCGGCTTCTGTCTTCGAAATCACAGGAAACATCTTCGTTCGTATTATGTCATCCCACATTTTGTACTCCAGTGGGAGCTCCCGTAGACGCTCTTTCCAACATTCTTTCACAAAATTCTCTACAGATAATCCCTGCAATTCAGATTTAAACTGAGCGACAGTTTTTCCAGCTGTATTCGCACGAGCCTTTACCTGTGCCAAATAACCTGCCGCTTCAGCACTTACTCCTGTAGATTTAGCAATACTTTCTGCTGCAGTCAATAGCGCCTCCGCATAACGATAAAAATTCCAGTCTTTGGTTCCTTTACCAGTTGTGAGAAGAGCTTGCTCATCCACATAATACCATATCCCAGCATCCTCAGATGTCCATTTTTTGCCATTAATCGGATTCGTATAAGACCAGTGATAAAATTGATTAGGTTGAATTCTTAAGTCATCTTTATCGTAAACATTTAAGAATTGTTTAGTCGGTCCAAAAACACGTTCAAATATTGAATACGTTGAAAAAACCGAAACCGCTGAGGAACTAAAAGCAGTCGCTGTCCGCGCCCCGCTATTGGCAACAAGGTCATCAAATTCTTGCGCATATATTACCTCATCCAAGTTATCCGTCCGACGCAGCAAGTTAAATGCACTATTTTCCTTAAGATCAATATTTTCCGTCATTTTATGCGGCGAATTGACCACAATTTTTGCATTAGTCGCTGCATCTGCAAATTTACCTTGTTGCAGATAAACGTCCGCCAAAAGCATTGCAGCTACATATTTTGTAATTCGATGGCCATTCTCCGCGAATTTCTTGGCCGGCAATACTTCTACAGCACTTTTTAAATCCGCCTCAATCAATTCATAAATTTTCGCAGCGTCTGTACGCTCTAGATAAAGTGGGTCATTGAGCGTCTCATTTGGGAGTGTATACAAGGGGACTGCTCCAAATGTTTTGACCAGATAAAAGTAGTTGTAAGCTCTAAAGAATTTCGCCTCAGCCAATAAGGTATTCTTCTTCGTCTCGTTGACCATATTTATTTGCGGGATATATTTTATACCAGCATTGGCAATATTGATGGCTTCATAGGCTTCATCCCAGATGGTATTCATGGTTGGAGATATAACGCTAGTATTTTGCTGCCGTGTCAATTCACGGGCAAACAAAGTAACACGCTCCTGACCTTCGTAGCTATTTGTAAAATACCCAGTCAAAATGGTATTGATGGAAGCTGTAGAGCCTAGATATGAACCCGTTGTAGAATAACGCAATGGTGTACCCCGACGGTAAAGTGAATTTACAGTCGCTTCGGCCTGCCCTTCATTCTGATAATAACTTATTAATGACAGGTTCGAGCTAGGATTTTCTTCCAAAAATTTATTACAGGATGTTGTGAAAGCCAGTCCGGCCAATAACAACAGAATTAATTTACTCTTCATCTTTTAAATTTCTATGAATTAAAATGTAACATTTACGCCCAAAGAGAAAGTTTTTGCTCTCGGATAGGAGAAAAAGGTCATGTTTTGTCCAAATTTCCCATTTCCTTGTGAAGTAAATTGAGAAGTCATTTCTGGATCATATTGAGAAGTACTTTCTGGATCGTAACCTTTAAAATCCTTTGATGTAAATAAAAATGGATTATTCGCATTGGCATAAATACGCAATCTAGACAATCCTATCCGCTTTAGCGCATCTGAATTAAACGTATAGCCCAGTTGTATCAAATTGACACGTACATAAGAACCATCAGCCACCCAAGCATCATCTACGTTCGTATCTTGTCCAGCATGTCCTCCATTGGTTAAATAGATAGCCTGCTGCATCGTGTTAGGATTTGAACCGTTATACGCATCGGTTAAAATTTCCTTTAGACCGTTGGTAATGCCAAAACGGTCGTAAGTTGAATGGAAAAATTGTTGCATGACATCTACCCCTTTAACAAACTGTAGATCTAACGTAAAATCGAAGTTCTTATAACGCAAGTTGTTGATAAAACTACCCGTCCAATCTGGCAGACCTTTTCCGATGATTTCCTTCTCAGTTGTACGTTTCGCACGCCCGATTTGGCTCACTGTTGCATTTCCTGCGTCAACATCTGCCTGTGTATAGACACCAAGTCTTCTGTACCCATAAAAACTGTTTAGATTTTCACCAACACGGATAATGCTATTCGCTCCACCCACCCAATCATTCTTTAGAATATCAGCATTGTTCTCACCCAACTTCAACACTTTATTTTTGTTATAATTACCGTTCAACGATGCTTTCCATTCAAAATTTTCATTGGTGACAATCGTTCCAGTAATCATCATATCTAAACCTTGATTTTGGACGGAACCGATATTTTTCATTACCGATTTAAATCCGGTTGCTCTCGGCAGCGGAGCCTCCAACAAGAGATCTGTTGTTTTTCTACGATAATAAGATAGGTCGAAATTCAAGCGATTTTGAAGTAAGCCCAATTCCACACCAATATCAAATTGCGCTGTTTTCTCCCATTTTAAATCTTCATTTGAAATTGTGCTGACGAAAGACCAAGGAGCGCGCGTATTATCCAATAAGATCGTGCCAGCATCTACGATCGCCAGGGACCTATAAGGATCAATTTCAGAGTTACCTGTCAAACCGTAACTTGTATGGATTTTTAAATTACTGATTGTTTGATTCCCTTGTAAAAATTCCTCATTGGAAACATTCCAAGCGAGCCCTAATGAAGGGAAGAATGCGTATTTATTGTTTTTACCAAATTTGGAAGAACCATCATAACGACTTGTTACAGTCGCAGAATACCGATTATCATAGGAATAAGCAGCCCTCAGGAAGTACGAATTCATCGCCCAATTATTGTAGAAAGATTCTGGTGTAGCTGGTGTAACACCTAAATTCATTCTATTATACTCGTAGAAATCATCGGGGAATCCTTCAGTTCGCATTTTATCATAGTCATACGTTTTCTTTTGCCAAGATAGACCTGCCATTGCATTGATCCGGTGCTTGTCAAACTGCTTATTATATGTTAAATAAGTCTCTTCCTGCCAATACAACGTATTTGCATGTGTACGTTCCGCCCATCCATTCGGTCTGGAAATATTGTTTAATAGCTTTGAGGAGTATCCCTTGTAATCTTTCCTATGGTGATCAATCCCCAATTGTGTTTTCAGGTCCAAGCCATCAGCTAAATGAAATGTCAGCGCCGCATTTCCAAAAATCTGGGTATTGTAGCGCATCCGTTTTTGTAAATCCAAAATTGCGACTGGGTTAGACATACCTTCAAAGCTCAATTTTTCGGCTATAGTAGATGAAGCTGAATTCGTATAAAGCCCATCCTTATCGTAAACAGGATACCAAGGAATCATCTCGATCATCGTACGACGAGCTTCTTGTCCACCGCCATCTTCAGGTGTATAACGCCCCCAAGTATGATTGACGGTTAAGTTTATTGCCGTAGAGAGCCACGAGGTTGGTTTTGCATCATAGGCCATTTTTGCATTTATCCTTTTATTCCAGGTATTGTTCATTATGCCTTGTTGATCGGTATAATTCAAAAATGCGCCTACAGATGACTTTTCATCTCCTTGCTGTACATTCAGTTGGTGATTATGCGAAATCGCTGTCCGTGTCGCCTCGCGTTGCCAATCTGTATCATACAAGGGATTACCATTCGAATCAAAGTAGTTTGGGTCATTAAACCATGTTTTCTTATCCAAAGACCAAGACTTTCCTTGATATTTATTTTCATTTTCAAGACCTATCATAAAGGCATCTACCCATTCTTGAGCATTCAGTACATCCATGTAGCGTTGAGCAGAGCTTACGCCTGCTGACCCCTGGTAACTGATTGTTCGAGATCCGTCTTTGTTTCCCCGTTTTGTTGTTACCAAAATAACACCATTTGCACCCCGTGCACCGTAGATAGCCGCGGAAGACGCGTCTTTTAACACCTCAATATTTTCGATATCATTGGGATTCAGCAAATGGAAATCCTCCATCACGACTCCATCCACCACATATAGAGGATTAGAAGAAGAATTTATCGTTGCTACCCCACGAATGACCACCCTGTTCGCGTTAGCTCCAGGTTGGCTCGAGTTGGAGAAAATGTTTACCCCTGAGGCTTTACCTCTCAAAGCGTCCAAAGGGCTAAAGCTCTGATCTTTGATCATATCCGCTCCCTTGACCATCGCAATTGAACCGGTTACATCCGACTTACGCATAGTACCATATCCCACGACAACCACTTCTTCCAATTGCCCCTGATCGTCTTCCAATTGGACGGTTACAGTCGCACCGGTTACAGTCACTTCTTTTGACTTATAACCCACAGAAGAGACTACCAGCACATCTCCGGAGCCGGCCTCAATCGAGAAATTACCCTGCGCATCCGATTGGGTTCCCTTCGATGTCCCCTTAACTGCGATAGAGACCCCGACGATAGGTTTTCCAGCAGCGTCCAGTACCTTTCCTTTCAACTGTTGCTGGCGAAAACTGGCCTCTTTTACAAAGGCTGCCCCTTCGTATTTAAAGGAAGTTCCGCTAGCGGCATTGACCTGTTGGAAAGTACCAGCAATGACAGCCAATGAGAAAAATAATTTCGAATTTTTCCCTAGCCGCGCAAATGATTTTACGTCAACTTTGCTCATATTAATAGTGATTTGGTTTATAAAAACGTTTTAGCAAAAAATTACTAGAAACGTCCAGTTTAATGTAGTTTTCCTTTAGTTAGTTCCTTTCAAAAAGGAGTGTTATTTGCCCAAAAAAGCTAGCTATCGGCTATTCGGTGAGACAACCAGTCCCTGTCAGATAGACAAGTTGTTCTCCGTTAGGCCGTAATTTGGTCCTATAGTTAGTTATGCTAAATCGTTTTTCATTTTTGGCAAAAAAAATATTGATTTCTTAATTTGGTCTTTTAACTGTTTAATCTCTGTTTTTTAATGTTTGGTTATTGCTTTCATCACATCATGTGATGACGGTACTAAAATTAGCACTTTAATCTGAAAAGGGAAAGACTTATTTCAAAAATCTCTCCCCTGTCAGAATGATTAAATATTTCCTTTTTTCATTTCGCTGACCGCATAATCTACTGATCGGGCAGAAAATGCCATATAGGTCAACGAAGGATTTTGAGTCGATGTCGATGTCATGCAGGCGCCATCTGTAACAAAGACATTTTTTACCGCGTGCATTTGATTCCACTTGTTGAGCACCGAAGTTTTCGGATCATGTCCCATACGGACACCGCCCATCTCGTGGATATCAAGCCCTGGAGCCTGCCAATGTGTATCAGGCCGAATATTGGTAAAACCAGCATCTGTAAACATTTCGGTCATGACCTCGATGTAATCTTTTTTCATTTTCTCATCGTTTTCATCGTAATCGACCGCAATCTTTAACAAGGGAATTCCCCAGTCATCCGTCTTGCTTCCATCGAGCTTTACCATACCCGACTCTTTTGGTATGGTCTCGCCCATCATATGTGAACCGACCTGCCAGATGCCCAATTTGGGATTCAGGAGATTATTTTTAAGGTCCAGCCCTAAGCCGGAGCGGTCCGATTCTTTGCCTCGCGATGCGCCAAAACCAGCCGCATATCCCCGTAAGAAATCTGTCTCCTGCTTATGAAGGTTTCTAAAACGAGGGATATAACCGCCCCCCGCAGGATTTCGTCCTTCTACCGTATAATCTAAATGCCCTTCATATTCGGCATAGATGCGGGCACTATAGTTATGGAATGCTACATATTTCCCTAATACCCCACTATCATTTCCTAAACCATTTGGAAAACGGTTAGATTTGGAATTCAGCAGAATCAAATTTGTGTTGATTGCGGCAGCATTTACAAAAATCAATTTTGCATAGAAGTCAATTTCCTCTTTGGTATTGGTATCAATGACCCGCACACCAACTGCCCTACCTTTTTGTTCGTCATATAAAATAGAATGCACGACTGAGAATGGACGTAGGGTCATATTACCCGTCTTGGCCGCCCAGGGTAGTGTCGTAGCATTAGAACTGAAATAACCGCCGAAAGGACAGCCTCTTTGACAGAGCACACGATTCTGACACTGCACACGGCCCTGTTCGATATGGATTGGATTTGGCTTGGAAAGGTGAGCACAACGTGCAGAAATCACTTTTCGTTCCGGATATCTCTGCTGTACTTTTTCTTTAAAATATTTTTCGACAATATTCAGCGGATATCCGGGCAAAAACTCACCATCTGGTAGTTCTGGAAGCCCGTCATGATCGCCAGCAATACCAGCAAACTTTTCGACGTAAGCATACCACGGAGCCAAGTCCGCATAGCGTATCGGCCAGTCGACAGCAAAACCATCGCGCGCCGGACCTTCAAAATCAAAGTCTGACCAACGCTGAGTCTGCCTAGCCCACAACAACGACTTCCCGCCTACCTGATACCCCCTGATCCAGTCAAAAGGCTTTTCCTGTATATATGGATGCTCATTATCCTTGACAAAAAAATGCGCCGCATCCTCATGAAATGCATAGCATTTGCTAACGATTGGATTTTCCTGCTTGATTTTGTAAGGCATCTCATTCCGATGCTCAAACTCCCAGGGCATCATATTGGTCGTCGGATAGTCCTTGATATGCTGTACATCCCGTCCACGTTCTAACACCAGGGTTTTTAGCCCTTTCTCACACAATTCTTTTGCGGACCAGCCACCACTGATACCCGAACCTATTACGATTGCATCATAGGTCCTATTTTTTTCACTGTCAATATTTAAATTTGCCATGCTGGATCTATCCCTTTATGTTTACCGCTCCATTGTACGGTCCTGGAATAAGTTTGTAAACGACTTTATTCTTCATTACATATTCCGAATTCATATATCCCTGGATTGCCCGCGATTTAAAAATATCAAAGAAGGCCTTCTCATCGGTCTGATCTTTCAAATTTAACAACGCCGTTTTTGTAGCTTCGCTGTCTGTCAGATTTAGCTGCTTCCGCAGTTTGTTGAATCCACCAACAAATTTCTGCTGATTTTCGGGCGACTCACAATCGTCGACCATCTTCATCACAAAAAGATGTAAATTCAGGTCTTTTCCTCCCGGCGTATCCGTCTTCGGAATAAGAATATCGGCCAAATCGCCCAAAAATTGCTCGTCAGCAGCTGAAATTTTCAGCTTATTCAATACAATTGACGCTCCTCCATCATTCAGACAGGACGACAAAATGGTCAGTCCTCCTGCTACAATGAAAAGTTGCTTGATTGCTGTTCTTCGGTTCATAATTCAGAATTCCCTTAACAATTCGGTAATATTACGTATATCCGAATAAAAATACAAATGCTAAAACGATTAAATCGAGCAGATATTACTGCGAAATCCACTTCGCTAGCATTTCTTTTGCTTCCGACAAGTTTTCCACAATGTTTTCCACAGTTGTTAGTCTAGCACGTTCTACCGCCTGCTTCGTTACAGCGATCAGCTGCAGTCCGGCTGCCAGAGCCGCAGTACTACCAGTGATTGTGTCTTCAATCGCTACGCAGGCCTCACCTGGCAAATCCAGCTTCTTCAATGCCAAAAGATACGGTTCGGGGTCAGGCTTGGGAGACTCCACACATTCGCGGGTCACAAAAAACTCAAAATAACGTAGCAGCCCATGTTTGCCGAGCACTGTATCCACGGTACTGCGGTAACTTGATGTCACCAATCCGATACGGATCTGCTGTTCTTGTAGATAAGCCAAAATTTCTTCAGCGAAAGGCATCAGCTCAATATCGCTCATATTCGAATCGGCATAGGCGGCACGGGTACGTTTCCACATATATTCTTCTGTGGTATCATAACCGCAGACTTCCACCAAGCGCTTCACATTATGTGCGAGTGTATGCCCGGCAAAATCGCGGATCCAATCTTCATAGGTTATCTTAAGATCAAATTCTTGCTGTAATATAGGAGCCCAGTTTTTAAAATAAAAGTATTCGGAATCAATAAGAGTACCGTCCAAGTCAAACAATACCGCCTGTAGTTTATTCATAGTGTTAAAGATACACAAATCACTTGAATTTCCTACAAAATAGGACCGCAATATGCTGAATCTGAGAAAGCACCATGAAAGGTATCCCAAAAGCCGATATAAATGTGATAGTTCGTATGAGAATTGGTCAATGCCGGAATCTTGACCGTGCATTCTCCCTGAGCAGCATCCGCTACAGCCATCTCAAGATCTCCATGGTCATCCAAACTGACCCAAGCTAAATTCACTTTATAAATGCTATCTTTATATTGAGGATTTGGCGTCCACGAAAGCTTTACACTATCGCCTTCAAGATAGGCCCGGGCGTCAGCGGGAGGCATGAGATCTCCGACAAAGACCCGGAGGTTCTCCAGCCTAATAAAGGGGTTATTATCCACATCCACGGATAATACTTCATTAAAAACCGTCTTTTGGGCCAGCTGAAATGCTCCGCATTTAGGGTGCTTGGCCGCCTCAAACTGATAACCGAAAGTAATAACCGGCTTTATCAAAGCACAAAATTCACTGCTCAATTTTGTTTTCCTCCGGTGCAGCAGTTGCGCTGCAGTGGGTGGCTTGGTACTTTTCCTGCGTGCACCGCGAATAATACATTTTCCGTTGAGATAATATCCGTATACCGATCCTACCTTACCTCGAAATCCTCCATTTGGTCCATCTTGTAATATTGCCATTTTCTCTCTTTTTAAACTGTTGATAATATTCATCCTCTCGTCCATAACAATTAACTATCCCTAAAGTTTGCATTTACTTAGATTTTAGTATGATTTTGTTTAGATTTTAGTTAGGTATTATTTAGATATTACCTATTCTATACCTAAGTAATACCTAAACAAACCCTAATTAAAGCCTATCTAAACAACGGATTTGTTCTCCATCAAGAGAAAGTTTGGTGGGCTCCTTTTTTGGATAAGCATAGGACATTTGTTAAGTTTGTCTGTTCAAGCGCAGTAGATTTAGAAACGCTCATATCAAACAATTTTATAATGAAAATAATTGCAATCGGTCGCAATTACATAGACCACGCTAAAGAGCTCAATAACCCTGTTCCAGAAAATCCCATCATATTCTTAAAACCTGATACAGCTGTTTTAAAAGACAACAAAGATTTCTATTATCCGGAATTTTCCAAAAATATCCAGTTCGAGACCGAAATTGTGCTGCGGATCTGTAAAGAGGGCCGACATGTGACCCCAAAATTTGCGGCAAGCTACTATGATGCAATCGGTCTGGGTATCGATTTTACCGCGAGAGATGTGCAACAAGAACTCAAAGCGAAAAGTCTTCCCTGGGAATTGGCAAAGGCCTTTGATCATTCGGCAGTCATCAGCAATTTGATTCCGAAGGAAGAAATTGCTGATATCTACGCGATCGATTTCTCTTTGCAACAGAATGGGCAGGCCGTTCAACAGGGGAACACCAAGGATATGATCTTTTCTTTTGAAGACCTTATCGTATATACTTCACGGTTCATCACGCTGCGTAAAGGGGATCTGATTTATACGGGGACCCCCGCTGGAGTGGGGTCAGTTGCAATCGGCGATGTGCTGGAGGGATTTATCGGGGCACAGAAAATGTTCAGCTGCAAAATCAAATAAGGCTACGCCACATTGCAAAATAGTTCCACGTGCCGGTCTTGAATCGCGCGGGGCGAATTCCTTAAACATGACAACTATGAACAAAACAATAGCTATGCTGATCGGTATGCTGCCTTTTATAGGTAGCCTGGTCCAGGCACAAGATATCATTAAAAGCCGTAACTATCCGCAGGACTATTTTAGCCGGCCGATGCATATTGCACCCCAGGCCTCTGGTTCATTTGGTGAACTCCGGGCCACACATTTTCACGGTGGAGATGATTACCGCACACAACAACGGATCAACATCCCGGTTCATGCGGCAGCTGAAGGTTTCGTATCCCGTGTCAGGGTACAGATCGGCGGTGGGGGCAACTACGTTTATATTGACCATCCGAATGGTTATACTTCGGTTTATATGCACCTCGAGAGCTTTAATGATGCACTGGCTGCAATTGTAAAAGACGAGCAGTATAAACAAAAACGATTTGATGTGGATGTCTTCTTACAACCGAATCAGGTGCCGGTAAAAAAGGGCGAATTTATTGCCAATTCGGGCAATACCGGTGGTTCGGCTGGGCCGCACCTTCATTTTGAAATCCGGGACACCAAAGCGCAGCTACCGCTCAACCCACAACTTTTTGGGCTGCTGTTTCCGGATGGTGTCAAACCGGTCATCCGCGGGGTCACCATTTATGATCTGGGTGGGGAACTATTTGATGAGCATACTCCCCGGAGGCATCAGACGATACGCGCTATAGGTGATGGCAGGTACACATTGGCATCGAATGCACCGATTCCCGTTAACGGCACATTTGGAATTGGCATAAATACAGTCGACAGACGTGGCGGTATATCTTTTACTTATGGTGTGTATTCCATAGAACTCTTTTTGGACAACAAAAACATCAGCACCGTCGTATTCGAATCTATTCCTTTTGACCAGACGCGGGCTATACAGTCCTACATTGACTATCCATATTTTAAAAAATCCGGCGTTCGGATACAGAAAAGTTTTAAAGACCCCAACAATCCGATCAGCATCTACAAGTTTCTGGACAAGCTGGGCACGATCGAATTAAAAGATAACGATGTACATGAAGTCAAATATGTCGTCAAGGATGTCCAGGGAAATAGAAGCGAATTGAACTTTACAGTGCAGAACAGTCCGACATTATCCATAAGCCGCAAACCGGCCGCAGGACTCAAAATGTTCCATTACGGAGATGAAAATAAATATGAGGCGGAGAACGCCAGGGTCTATATGGGCAAAAACATCCTCTACAACGATCTTTATTTCAACTATGCTCCGGGCGCCAAGCCAGCGAAGGGCTACTCCGCTATGCACTATATCCATAATTCATACATTCCTGTATTCGGTTATTATAAACTGATGATCAAGCCCGACTTTAGTTTGCCAGCACGATTATACGATAAAGCATTGATCGTCTCTGCTAGCGGCGGCGCACAGGGCGGGAAATACGAAGATGGCTGGGTAGTGGCCAATGTACGTGAATTTGGAGGCTTCTATGTCGCGGTGGATACCATTGCGCCGATCATCACCGCACGTAATCTCACAGATGGAAAGAATGTATCCCGGCAGCGGTCGATCGACTTTACGATCAGTGACAACCTATCAGGCATCGATACTTTCAATGCATACATTGACGGTAAATGGGTCCTGATGAAATATGATCCGAAAACCAGACATGTCTGGCACGATTTCGAACCGAATCTGGCTGCCGGCAACCATGTCTTCAAATTGGAGGTCAAAGACAATAAAGACAATTTAAAAGTGTACGAAGCTTCTTTCACCCGCTAACGTAAAAGTTAATCCAATGACAGCATATACTTTGGGCTACTGTCATTTGGTAAACTTGTTTAAGCAGTTGCTGGTAGTTTCATCAGATAATATCGTATCTTAATAGGCTAAATAGATCATACTTATGGCAACACTAGAAATAGGACAGCAAGCACCGGATTTCAGTGCAAAAAATCAAAATGGCGAAACCGTCCATCTCGCTGATTTCAGAGGAAAAAAAGTTATTCTATACTTTTATCCAAAAGACAACACTCCGGGCTGCACGACAGAAGCCTGTAACTTTAGGGATAACTATCAATCTTTAAAAAAAGATGGATATGAGATCATCGGTGTCAGTGTGGACAGTGAAGCCTCACACCGCAAATTTATTGACAAGCACGAACTGCCTTTCCAGCTCCTCGTAGATGAGGACAAGAGCCTTGTTGAAGCTTTTGGGGTGTGGGTAGAAAAAAACATGTACGGCAAGAAATATATGGGTACTGCCCGGACGACCTTTGTGATCGATGAAAACGGCATCATCCAGCATATCATCAACAAGGTGGACAACAAGAATGCCTCACAGCAGATCCGCGATTTAGCGAAATCACATATCTAAAATCTAAATACTAATATCTATATTTGCCACTTATGAGCAAACAGACAGACGATTTTTTCAAAAGTGTAGTATCACACGCGAAGGAATACGGTTTTGTATTCCAATCAAGCGAAATATATGACGGACTAAGTGCCGTTTACGATTATGGTCAGCTAGGTTCGGAACTTAAAAATAACCTCAAGACCTATTGGTGGAAATCGATGGTGCAGCTGCACGAAAATATAGTGGGTATTGATGCCGCGATTTTCATGCATCCCACAACCTGGAAAGCTTCAGGACACGTCGACGGGTTTAATGATCCCATGATCGACAATAAAGACTCGAAAAAACGTTACCGTGCCGATCAATTGATTGAAGATAAGATTGCCCGTTATGAAGCCGATGGCAAGACAGCGGAAGCAGCGGCGCTCCTGGAAGCACTGAACACTGCTTTGAATGCTGATGACCTTGCAGGCTTAAAGTCAATCATAGAAGAACACAATATTGTATGCCCGGTTTCAGGCACCAAAAATTGGACTGAAGTACGTCAATTCAACCTGATGTTTGCTACACAGATGGGTGCCATGGCAGATGGCGCAGATCAAGTGTACCTTCGTCCGGAAACCGCACAGGGTATCTTCGTCAACTTCCTGAATGTTCAGAAAACTGGCCGCATGAAAATTCCGTTTGGTATCGCCCAGATCGGTAAGGCGTTCCGTAATGAGGTCATTGCACGTCAATTCATTATGCGCATGCGCGAATTTGAACAGATGGAGATGCAATTCTTTTGCCGCCCGGGTACAGAACTGGAATGGTACAACAAGTGGAAAGAGACCCGTTTAAAATGGCACCTGGCGCTAGGTTTTGATCCGGCCAACTACCGCTATCATGACCATGACAAGTTAGCGCATTACGCCAATGCAGCAGTGGATATCGAATTTAACTTTCCTTTCGGATTTAAAGAAGTGGAAGGTATCCATTCACGTACAGACTTCGACTTAAAGCAGCATCAGGAATACTCGAAAAAGAAAATGCAATATTTCGATCCGGAGATCAATCAAAATTACATTCCATATGTCATTGAGACATCCATCGGATTAGACCGCCTTTTCTTGACCGTCCTATGCAACTCACTGGTACAGGAAGATCTTTCCACAGCGGACAAACAGGATTCGCGCGTGGTATTGAAATTTCCGCCGGCACTGGCACCGGTGAAAGCAGCGATCCTGCCTTTAACGAAAAAAGACGGCCTACCTGAAAAAGCACGTGAAATCCTCAATACGTTAAAACTGGACTTCAATGTCCAATATGACGAAAAAGATGCCATTGGTAAACGTTACCGCCGTCAGGACGCGATCGGAACACCCATCTGCATCACCGTTGATTACGATTCATTGCAGGACAATACCGTGACCATCCGTCACCGCGACAGTATGGAGCAGGAGCGTGTCGCAATTGCCGACCTGGAGAGAATCTTACATGATCTTGCGGGATGGAATACCTTATTGAAAAAATTGGTATAACTCTCGTTTGTCAGCCATAAAAAACGGCGGTCCATGCAAGTATGGACCGCCGTTTTTTATGGAAAGTATGTGTTCTTTTACAACGATCAGAAATAACCTTCAATGGCTTTTCATTGATGCTGTAAGTGAAGACATGAACGTTTTGTTCGGGCACCAACATCAGTAGTCGACCACCACCGCATCCCGCCATTTTTCATTTTTGACCACCTGAAACCCCTGCGAAGCACCGACACCTTCCAGCAGCTTACCTCTGAACAGGATCTGTACATTGTTGCGGATTGCGCTTCCGAGTTCAAAAACACGTACGGCTGCTCCGTCTTTGAATAGGGTCAGTTCGTATTTGATGGGGACATCTTGTGCTATATCACCCATGAATTGGTGAAAACGGAAGGTCTTGTTTGTCACACTAAAGCCGGGAACGAGACGGAGGACTGTCTGATCCTGCTTATCATTTGCTGCAGACGCGAAGGGATAATATTGAAATGCGGCATGGAGTTGACGGATATGGATGCTATCAATCCGGCTCAGATCTTCGGAATCTAGGCTCTCGAATTTAATTTCGCTGTAAATCCGGTTCACTGTCAGTACACGGTCGATCGACTCTTTCACTTCAAACGTATCCCGGGCAGCAAATATTTCGGCTAGCTGTTCATGGAAGGGGTTTGACACAGCCAGACTTCTGATATCGTTTATTGTAGACGGAAAGATCAACGGATCTGTCGAATTTTTGACAATCAGACTGAAGTAGTATGCCCCCGTTGGCAGAGCGACATCGAATGACTCTTTGGCACTGAGGGAACCTGATTTGACCAGCATTTTTGTCCCAGCATCAAAAATATGATAGTAAAGCTTGCTGGGTAGTATAGACTCGTCGGTAGCGCCTATGATTTTCAGGTTATCCATTTTGAAAGTCCCAGTATTTTCATTGTAGCTATTTCCCACCGGCCTATTGCCCTCAAACAGCGCAATTTTTAACCAGTAGGAGGCCGTGGCGGAAAGTTCAACCGCCGCGAGAGACTGGGTAATGGAAAACTTTGCTGTCGTTGTCAGATCTATGGGATAATGTAAAGTGTCGGTTAAGGGCCTAAAGGTATTTCCCCTATCAGTAGAATAGCTGAGCACCAATGCCCGCGGTCCGGTTCCGGAGCTGTTTGCATCAAATGACAGCTGGCTCAAAGCCCTTATACCCGATGCGGGGATCTTGATCAGAATCTCTTTCGCACCTTTGAAACTAATGGCTTTTCCTGTATTGGGCCACCCGGCCACAAAACCGTAATCGGTTTTACCGTTGTTGTAGTCGATCAGAGCGGCATCGTCTAGTGCAGCGGTGGGTGCGGCACTGCTATTGTCAAAATCCCAATGATACAACAACTGCTCTTTGTTATCATTTTGGGAGTTGGCGGCCAGTTTAGAGTGGCCGGACTGTGTTTTTAACGGTGTTACAACCGTCTCAAAATCCTTGATCTTGAATTTTACTGCATGCGTTTTTTCAATGCTTTCATCCGGAAGTTTTGTGTTTTTCTTACAAGATGGAGCTACGGCTAAAATCGAGATGCATAAGCATGAAAAAGCACCCCAAGTCAACCTGGATCTTTTTTTCATAACTATGAATGATTTATAAGTTAATTAATCGGCAGTATAAAATTAACAAAGCCAATCCATTAAACTTAAACTGTCACTAAAAAGTTACCTCGGAAAGTTCACTTTTACAGGTGCTTATCCTGTCTACCTTCTGCACATATACTTTCCGGATTCCCTTTGACCAAGGAAGAGTAAGTTTATCGTTTCTTCCTGTCGGACGGACGTATTCACCGTTGAATTCATCCCATTCATAGATTGGACTGCCGTCTGCCTGTAGCCAGATGTAATTGTAACGGTCTTCCGGCTTTTCGTTGACGCTCAGTCGGACAACATCTTTCTTTTTGTCGATTTTCACCCTGATATCTTTTGGCTTATCCAGCGGCGGCAATGTCTGGAGTACCACGCGTGATGATGCAGACCTCTTACCTTTCCAGAGCGCCACCACACTGTAGGTTCTGCTTGTTTTGAGATGCTGGACAGAAATGTTCTCACCCATTCCGGCCGGACTTTCGCTCAACGCATCGTACCACTGGTATACAACTCCCGCGACTGGTTTTCTGATGCTGAGCACTTGATCGCCACCGTAGCAGGTTTCAAGCGTATCTGCCCAAGCCGTGAGGGGTGGCTTAAGATCCAGAGCTACTTTTTGATTCAATCTCCACACAATAGAGTCCCTGTGATTCACATATTCAGGATTGCGGAGCAGATCCGTGGTATCTTGCACAAGTACTTTCAATGTATTCTCTCCCACAGTCATCATCCCCGGATCCAAATAGATGGAATCCCTATCACGGGCTATGACCTCATTGTTTAATAACCAGGTCGTTCTAAATGTATTGGGCGAGGGTTTAGCAAGACGCAGTGCAAATTTCTGGACGCTGTCCAACTGTAATACGTTATTCAATACTGGCCGGACAGCAATGAAAGGACTGGATTTTCGTTTGATGGCCGCCACAAATTGCTCCTGACACACCGGACAGAACGGGGCGATGAGATACTGCATTTTACAATACTCATGTGGTCTGAACCAATTGGAAGGCGACCCTTTACCGCCATAAGAATAGATTCCTACCCCATCTTTGCCCAGCCAGTACTTCCAGGGCACACGGTTAGGGTCTGCCGACTGCGAGCGGTTGACGGATTCTATCGCATACTGATTTCCAGCCCAATATTCATCTGCCAGTTGTGCAAATGAATGGCCTATTTCATGCACGGCAATATCATTGCTTTTGAAGTTGACAGTCGATGTGGCCCATTTCCCTCCTGAACCACCATAAAATGGTGAATTGACCAAGACTACGACCTGCGTGTAGTTCGGGACATGGGTCTTCAGCACTGCTTCAATCGCATCATTCTTTTGTGGTACGACCAAGCGATGCAGCCCACCGTTGTCAAAGCTGCTGCCAAAAATTGTGTTCGGATGACTGACCGGAACAGCATGGTCCCTTGTGAACTTATTATAGCGTTTAGGATATTTGCTGAGATCTGTCTCACCGTGCACACAGTCACTGGCTTTGCAGTCGTGTGTGGCCCCCGATTCCGCAGATATCGTCCGGATGGCAAAAACATTAAAGAAGTTGCTGTATTGCTTAAAGGGTTCTATCGAGAAAAAGTAGTTCGTAAATTGCCTGGCATCTGCGGCATAGTCATCCAGTTGCTCCTTTGTATAACCGTCACCTACGATCACAAGATTAACCATATGCTTGTCCGTTCCCTGAAATTGTAAGGTGTCGATTCTAAAAATACCGGACTGCGCCTTAGCCTGTCCAAAAATGCCTAGCAGCGCAATAAGCAACACAAGTAGATGTTTATTCATGACAGCAATAATCGTTAGCCCTCAAAAATAGCATTTTAGCACTGCAAACATTAAAACTTTATTAATGACTGCTTCTCCGATATTATCAAAGCACAGAACTGCTAAATTTTTAGAAAGGCTACGGTTGCTTCAAGCTACCAGTTTCTGAAGAGCCGACAGTTCATTAGTCGCGCATGCGGTGTTCATAGACATACTCACTTGGTGAGAGTTTTGTGATCTTCTTGAATACCCGGTTAAAGTTGACCACATTATTGAACCCAGTCTTAAAGGCAATGTTGGAAACGCTTTCCGAGGATTCGTCGATCAGCATCTTACAGGCCCGCTCAATCCGTATCTCATTCAGAAAAGTCACATAGGTCTTACGTGTATGCTTTTTAAAATACTTACAGAACGCATGTGGTGTCATATGGGCAACAGCCGCGATATCTTCAAGGGATATTTTATCTCCAAAATGTTGAAAAGTATACTGGAAGATTTCGTTGATACGTAGTCCTTCTGCATCCGAAAATTTCTTTTGCGGGATACCTGTATATAGAGATGTCCACTGATCCACTTTTTTGCTCAGGAAGTTGATCAGCTTCACAAAAGATAATAATCTATCGATACCGGCACTGTCATTGATCTGAATAAACCGCTCTTTCAATGCAATAGCATGTGCAGCGTCCAATTTCTTACTCACACTGATGTGTTCCAGAAAATATTTAACATCGTCAAACTCGGGAAAATCCAGAAAAGATTTAAAATGTGCATAATCGAAGAAGATGTGAATGGCGTGAATGCCATCTTTTATGTCTTCGGCAGTCTTGAACATATGTGGTTCGTCCGCATCCACGATATAGATCTCATTCTCCTCAAAGCTGTGGGTGAAGTTACCGATCATAAAAGTTCCCCTGCCTTTTAAGATATAAGTCAATTGAATCTCTTTATGCCGGTGATAATTGCTATAGAAGGAAGGCAAGATGTCCTCTTGTACACAAATTGAGCCTTGGTAAACTACCGGAACTGTAAACTGAACAACTTTCATCGCTTGTAGAATAACAAATATTAAACTTTTATGTCAAATATAACGATTTTTAAGACAATAAAGGTTAATTACTTCACTATTTATCCTACCGGACACGATAGCCTCATTTTTTGCGTCGGCGCGGTCGCAGTCTACCGAGTCTTTGCTGGACCATCTCCATGGTTTATAACTGGTGTAGCCATGCTATCAGACGATAAGTCGCTCAAAGTGTCAATGCTTATTCAGAAACTCCCTTACCTTATTTATGAACTGCGGTAAGGCAGGATCTTCACCGGCAAGTGACAAGATGCGGCGTGTCTGCGGATCAATCCACAGATAACCTGGCGTGCGGTCCACACCGAAGTCCTGTTCCATTGCCGCCCGGTCATTGGCATTTAAATAATAATTATGCGGCCCCAGTCCTAGCGAAGCGCTGGCTTTGGTCCAGGTATCCATATCGTTATCCAAAGAAAAATAAATCACCTCTACACCCAAGGCGCGCAGCTGCGCTTCCTTTTTGTGCAGCTGCGTCATATCAGCCACACTGTATTTGTTGGATGCCTTCCAGAATGCAGCGATCAACATGCTGGCCTTGGAAAATTCCATTAGTCTCAGGGAATCCCGCTGCACATTCATAGGCATAATGGACGGAAAAACTGGCATGTTCTCATAAAAATTCTTTACGCGGTCGACTTTCTCCCGTGCAAATTTATAATAAGGGTGTTGCTGCAGCGTCGCGTCGAACGCTTGCAATGCAGCGTCTAATTTTTTAAAATTGTCCTGGTCGACAGTGACGTATTTAAAGAAGTAAGGTAGAAGCAGTGACCTCCGGTGTGCGCTGTCGAGAATAAAATGCACATATAAATTCCGCAAATTATACGGTTTGATGCCGGATAGACGATCTAATTCATCAACAGTCTTCTCATAAGATCCGTCTTTGCGCGCGGCCATCTCCGGGAGCTGAGCCTTTAATGCACCGATCTTACTGATTCTTTTGTCCGTGTTCAATTTTTCCTCTTTCTCACGCTGCTGATATTTTTCTGTGAAGCGGACAAAGTCCATCGCATCATCAGAGGTGGTTGTTAAGGTAAACAAGCCGTTATTTTCTTTTAGATTATACGTTTTGTTGGTCTCCAGAAACAGGGTATAAGGACGTTCGTCATCGATACGGACGGCATAAAAACCGGCCATGCTCAGTTCCCCCTCCAGGACAAATTGACCATTGACGACCTCCGCTTTTGTAAATTGCTGCTGGGAGTTGTCTGCGTTCAGCAGCATTACTGGGCTTCCGTCGGCGGCAGTTGTTTGTCCTATTATTTTATAGGAGAAGGTTTTGAGCAGATCTTCTGCCCCGTCACTGTCCGTCTGCTGGGTGCAGCCTATCGTACCCAAAACAATAAACAGAAGATAAAAATACCTAACGAACTTCGTAGTTCCTGTAGGCTCCGTTTTCGAAGATGCGAACATGCCCTCTTTTTCCTTGTATGTTAAGCTTTGTAATTTTCCCGTTTTCCCAGCTCATGTCAACCGTATAGTTCCCGCGTGCCTTAAGCCCTTTCACCTCTCCTTTTGCCCAGGCTTTGGGCAATGCAGGCAGCAAATGGATATAGCCGTTGTGACTTTGGATCAGCATTTCGGCGATGCCGGCAGAGCCACCGAAGTTTCCGTCAATCTGGAACGGTGGATGCGCGCAGAATAAGTTGGGGTAGGTACCGGCTCCCTCGCCCTGGTATGTTGTCTCATTCGCGAATGCCGGCTTAAGCAGTTGCCGAAGGATTTCCAAGGCATGATCACCATCCTGCAGCCTTGCCCAGAACAGAATCTTCCAGGCCCTTGACCAGCCCGTGCCTTCATCACCACGGACAGCCAGCGTCTTGCGTGCTGCTTCAGCCCAGTCGGGCGTTGTCTGTGGTGATATGAATGCTGCCGGATAAAGACCATAGAGATGCGAAACATGACGATGTGTAGGTTCGACCTCCTTATAGTCCTCCAGCCACTCCTGTACCCGTCCGGATGAGCTGATCTGCACAGGTGGAGGAATGTCCTTTAATTTCCGCTTAAGCGTACCCGCAAAATCATCTTTTATAGCGAGAACAGAGTCTGCCTGGATTACGGCCTCGTACAATTCACGAACGATCTGGTTATCAATTGTCGGTCCCATCACCACCGATGCTCTCTTTCCGTTGGACATCAGGAAAGCATTTTCAGGCGAAACCGAAGGCGAGGTCACCCACCACCCCGTCTTCGGATCCTGAACCAACGTGTAATCATAAAATTGCGCAGCTCCACGGAGTATCGGATATATTTCTTTCAGGTACGCTTTATCACCAGTAAAAAGATAATGTTCCCACAGGTGGTTGCATAACCAGCCCGAGGCTGTACTCGCTCCCCAGGAGGCCTGTTCCCCGGGAGCTGAATAGCCCCAGATGTTCGTCATCATATAGACAACCCAGCCCGGAGCATTATAATAAGCTTTTGCGGTTTTCTCCCCCTCTTTTGCAATGCGCTTGATCATGGCAATGAAGGGCCGGTGGTATTCGCTGAGATTGTTGACTTCTACTCCCCAATGATTCATCTGCGCATTGATATTTAGATGGTAATCGCCGTTCCAGGGCGTATTGATCTGATGGGCCCATAAACCTTGAAGATTAGGAGGAAGGGCCTGCGCGATTTTGGGTGCCGTACTTGAAATATTCAAATATCGTCCATATTGGTAATAAAGTGCGGCAAGATCTGGATCCTGTGCGGGATCTTTATAAAAATTGGCGATACGAGCATTGGTTGGCTTATCTGCATTCGTCCTGTTTCCAAATAAATTAAGCGAAACCCGATTAAAGATTCTTTGATAGGCTGCCAGGTGATTTTGCAACAGCTGCGGTTCATTTTCTCGCATTGCGTCAGCCATCGTCATACGCACGGTCGACAGCGGTTCACTGCCATAATAAGAAGTACTTGCTGTGAAATAAATCGTTAATTTACCACGTGCGGAGACCTGCAACGTATGACCTTTTTTATCGATCTGCAAATGGTCACCTTTTACTTTGACGAGACCGGCAAACTTTAAGTTTGTTGCCCCCTTGCCATCGGGCAATGCACCTTGGATCAAGATACCATCATCCAATACGGTATAGCTATCTATATGCTCTTTGCGTTCGAGGGTAATCTTCAAGGTCTGTAGAGCGGGAGTATCCTGACTGACCTGGATAACCCCAACATTTTTATTGAAAGCGGTGTAATACTGTCGCCGGACGGTACGTCTTCCTACGCGGAATGTCGTCTGGGCGGTAGCTGTTGTCAGATCCAAAGAACGCCTGTAATCTGTAATGGCTGCTTGCGCAGGCAAGTCGTAATCTAACAGCAGATCGGCAAACAGCTGATAACAGCCATAAGGAACGGTAGCTCCGTTTCCAAATCCAGACCCTTTCCCTTTGGTCACAAAAGTTTCGTTGACAAGCTTTTCGGCTTCATCATTTTTGCCGGCTTTCAATAGCGCCTGAATGGCCCCCACATTTTTATATGCCTCGTAATTATTGGGATCCTCTGGGCTTCCCGACCACATGCTGATCTCATTCAGCACGATTTTTTCCGAACGGGGGTCACCATTCGGCATCATGCCGATCTGTCCATTGCCCAATGGCAGCGTTTCTTCCCAAATTTTGGCAGGCTGGTCATACCAAAGTCTAAGCTGCTTTTGCTGAGCGATCAGCAGGCTGGTCTGGCAAATGCAGACCAGCACAAACGTCAGAAGTTTATTTAGCATACAGTTCAAGTTCAGCAATGGTCAGCGCATTGCCTTCGATAAATTGTTTCGGTTCAAATCGGATAAATTTGCCTTTGCCATCGGTCTCAAAAAACACTTGCTGCAAAATCGGATTTGCCTTGATATTGGAGAATTCGCCCTCTTTAACTGTTTTCCAATTTTTACCGTCCGTACTTGTCGAGATCGTATATCGTGTCGGAATACCAGCCGTCTGACCATCCTGCCTCGGCATAAAACCAATGCCAGACACAGGTGCAATAGATTCGATAGTGATTATGCCGCCATCTCCGATAGTCGCAAAAGTTGCCGGCTTACCATCGGACATCAAAGTTCTATTATCTGATTTTCCCGTCCTCACATTAAACCCCTTCAGTTTTTTTATTTCCTTACTGTCAAAGGCAAACGGTTCATCATATTCTTTGAAGAGGCCGAAATCGCTCAGCGTGATCGCAACCGGTGCATATACATGCAGTTTTAACCTCGCCGTAGTAATAGGCTGATCGAGCTTAATCAACCGGTTGGCGCCGATGCTTGTCGTCTTTGCCAGAGGCTTCCAGGCATTGTTTTCCCACTGTTCAATGGTGACGCTGTCGATACGCTGTCCCAACTTAATATTTTCGCGCAGCTGGATAAGATCAAATGTCGCGGCGGACTTCAATGCGATTTCGAGTGTGGCATCCGTCTTCGTATCATCCGTGGCCCAGTAACTATAGCGGTCCTCATCCGTGATAAAGGACGTCCCGTAGATTTTAGCGTCGCCATTTCGGGTATTTGAGGCTGTGACTGTAGCTCCTTTCGCCAGATTGTTGCGAAAGGTTTCTTTCACTTTTTTTCCGAATGCATGCAAGGATTTGACATCGTTTTCATGCAGGGTTCCTGAAGGCATTGGTGCTAAACCAAGGTTCATACAAGCACCTCTGCCCACTGATTTGAGATAGATCTCAAACAGTTGGCTGGGAGTTTTTACGCGGCTATCCTGTTCTTGGTGATAGAACCAGCCCGGGCGCTGTGGCACATCACATTCTGCCGGAATCCAGTACTTCCCGTTACGGTCTCCTGTCTCCGCATTATGCGATTCGGTAGCTCCCGGCACGGCGACTTTACCGTTGAGACCTATAGGTGTAAATGTCGCCCAGGAGGTCTCGGCCGCATAGCCCTTTTCATTGCCTACCCAGCGCATGTCGGGACCAATATCAGAGAAAATCACAGCGCTGGGCTGTAGTTTACGGACGATTGGCCAAGTTTTCTCATGCCATTCATAATATGTTGTCCGATCAATAATCCGTTTGCCCTCCTGACCGCCATAGTAACCATCGCCCCCATTGGCACCATCATGCCATGAGGTGAACAATGGGCCATAGCTGCTCATCAGTTCGGTCAGTTGCTCCCGATAGGCATCTGCATATGCCGGAGTACCGTAACGCTCGTCATGTCGGTCCCAGGCAGACAGGTAAACGCCAAATTTCATTCCGTTGCGATGCGTAGCTTCCATAAATTCCCGTACCATATCACCTTTCCCATTTCTCCATGGTGACGACGCGATGCTATAGGAGGTGGTTTTGGTCGGCCATAAGCAAAATCCATCGTGGTGTTTGGCAACACTGATCAGGCCCCTAAAGCCGCCGGCCGCTGCTGCTTTTGCAATTTGATCAGCATCAAATGCCGAAGGATGAAACAGGGAAGGCTTGGCATCACCATAGCCCCATTCTTTATTCTGAAAAGTGGTCGGAGTATAATGTATCAAACAATAGGTTTCCATTTCCTGCCATCTTAGCTGGCGCTCGCTTGGCAATGCCCCATAGGGCGCCAGCGTATCGGCCTTGGCAGCTGTGCTGCCTGAAAGTAAGATAGAGGATAACAAGATTGTCAACATAGTCTATATTTATATACTTAAAATTAGGTTGTAAAGCTCTAATATAAGAAGTTTTACCCAAGGATGTATGTAACATTTGCGCGGCGGGAGGCTGCAAAATGGTCGCAAATACAGCTCTCAGACCGACAAAAGCGTGTAATCGTCTTAATCAATCGATTGCTTAAAACGTGAAGAAAATCCCAAAGGCTGCTTCTGCCGCACGGGCTAAAAGATCCATTTTTTTTAAATAATATTTCCATTCACACGAAATATAGGCAAGTTGACCAAACAAAAAACACCCATCTGTTATTTTAAGGAGATAAAGAATTCATGTGCATGCGGCAATAATTTGAAGTGCAATCAAGGCAAATTGGCATGATAATTATAAGTTATAATGCACAACAAAAAGAGTGTTCATATATGACTAGATGGTTATGAGAGGAAATTTAATGATTTTAGCAGTTGCATTGGCCTGGTCAACAGTTGCCTGCAACACAACCGGTAAAAAGTCGGAAGCCACAGGAACTGGCGATACGGCTACCATGGTTCAGAAACCGAGCGTCGTCGATAATGCATCATTGGACGGCACCTGGGAGCTCAAATCCCTGACGACACCCGAAACGGCGGGCAAGGAATTCAAGGACTTATTTAAAGACAAAATTCCTACACTGACATTCACAGCCAAAGACCACAAGGTGGAAGGCAACAATGGCTGCAATGGTATCGGCGGCACATATGAAAGTGAAAAAGGCAATTCCATCAAAATCGGTGATAAACTGGTATCAACCATGATGCACTGCGACAATGCGGCTTACAACGAATTTATGAATGGCCTGAAATCTACGACAAATTTTGATGTTCGGGACGATGAGCTGACTTTCATGTCCGGCGATATTGTCGTGATGCAATTTACCAGGAAATAATATCCCTCACGCTGGATAAAAAAGAGGAGCCGTTGGCTCCTCTTTTTTGTTGTATAGTTGACCATTTCTTCGGAACCGCAAAGGCCCTGCTTTTTTCATAAAATCAAGTTATTTAAGGCCGACCTATACCATTTTAAAATTTCATCTCGTAACTTTACACATCATGAAACAAGATCAATCTAAAATCATACGCGAACAAGTCGACCGTTCAGCACTTCGCGAGCATTCGACTCCTTTATATCTCACTTCGAGCTTTATCTTTGACAGCGCAGAACAGGGTCGGGCCATCTTTGCTGAAGAAGAACAGGGCATGGTCTATTCCCGCTATGCCAACCCCAATACGACCGAATTTATCAACAAGGTCTGTATCCTGGAAGGAGCTGAAGCAGGACTTTCCTTCGCGTCCGGCATGGCGGCTGTATTTGCTTCCTTTGCCGCCATTATCGAAAGCGGAGACCATATCGTTTCTTCAAGGGCTATCTTCGGATCTACGCATCAATTGTTTACACAGCTGTTTCCGCGCTGGGGCGTCACAACTACCTATGTTGATGCCGCCAACCCTGAGGAATGGGAAAAAGCCATACAGCCCAATACAAAAATAATCTTCCTGGAGTCGCCATCGAATCCGGGACTGGAGCTGGTAGATCTAGAATGGCTGGGCAAGTTCAAGGAAAAATATCCAAATATTATTCTTTCCATTGACAACTGCTTTGCGACGCCCTATCTTCAAAAGCCAATTCAATACGGGTTTGATCTTGTTATCCATTCGGCAACCAAATATATGGACGGCCAGGGGCGTGTCTTAGGAGGCATTGTTGTCGGCAAGCAGGAGCTGATCGACAAATTAATGTTCTTTATCCGGCATACCGGACCTGCCTTGTCGCCATTCAATGCTTGGATTATCTCCAAAAGTCTGGATACGCTAGGGATCCGTATGGACCGGCATTGTTCCAATGCCCTGGCACTGGCCCAAGCTCTGGAGCATCATCCCGAAATTGAGGATGTCAAATACCCGTTCTTACCCAGCCATCCCCAGTATGAACTGGCCAAGAAGCAGATGAAAGCTGGTGGAGGTATCGTCACCTTTGTTGTCAAAGGAGGCTTTGAGCGCGCCAAAGCTTTTGTGGATCAGCTTGAGATGATCCTATATACATCCAATTTGGGAGACTCCAGATCCATTGCTACACATCCAGCTTCGACGACGCATTCCAAATTATCCGAAAGCGAACGTTTGAACTTAGGTATACAGCCGGGCAGTATCCGCCTGTCAGTTGGTCTGGAAGACCAGGAAGATATCATCAACGATATTCTACAGGCGCTAGAAAAAACAAAATAGATAAAAAAAGCGTGCCATCCCATTTGTGGAGCACGCTTTTTTTTCAAAAGTGTTATTTTTTTATTTGCTAGTAGAGCCCTAGGCCAATTTCCATTTCTGCAGGATGCCTGTGGGCTATAAGCCTCCTATTTAACGCAACGAAGCAATAGCCGCAGCGTAGTTAGGCTCATCCGCAATCTCCGCCACTTGCTCCTCATACAGTACTTTACCGTTTTCGTCCAAGGTGATCACCACCCGGCTCAACAGCCCAGCAAGAGGTCCATCCGCAATTGCTAATTGATAAGCATCCGAAAAGTTGGAGTCTTTGTATTCCGACAAAGTGATCACGTTGTTGAGACCTTCGGCTGCACAGAAACGTCCCTGTGCAAAAGGAAGATCTTTCGAGATGCATAATACCACTGTATTGTCGAGTTGAGATGCCTCTTTGTTAAAAGCACGTACAGAAGCCGCACACGTTCCTGTATCAATACTAGGAAAAATATTTAACACAACTTTTTTCCCTTTGAAATCTGTAAGAGATTTATCCGAAAGATCACCTGCAGTTAATTTAAAATCAGGAGCTTGCTCGCCGACCTGCGGCAGACTGCCTTTGGTATTCACTGGATTGCCTTTAAAAGTGATTGTAGCCATATAATTTGATCATTTAATTTTTAGTATCCTTGCACTTAAAGGTACGAGCAAAAAAAATATTACACAACATTTATTAATTTTAGTCAAACATTTATTATGTTAGCATTGTATTTTAAAGAGAATGTTAACCAAAATAAACTCTAGTATGAAGAAACTATTATTCTCAATACTTTGTGCAAGTCCATCGCTCCTGTTTGCGCAAGGATCACAGGTAAATCTACAAAGTCCCAAAGCCGTAGGGATGGGGGGTGCCGGTTCGGCTTACTTTATAGATGAAGCCTCCATTTTCTATAGCCCGGGTGCTTTAGCTAAAATGGATCACAATGCCATTTCTGTTGCAGGCAATGCCGTTATGTATAAGTCAGCATTTCAGGAAGTGGGCAGTACAGTCGTTTATCATACTAAGAACCAGGTGACACCTCCATTCTCTGTATTTGCCGCTGTCGGCCCAAAAAACTCCTGGTGGAAGGCCGGTATTGGCGTGTATACGCCCTATGGTGGTGCGGTGGACTGGGGAAGAGAATGGATAGGCAAGTTCAGTCTGGTCAGTCTTTCCCTGAGAGCCATTTTTATCCAGCCAACTCTAAGTATCAAACTGACCGACAATTTTAGCATCGGAGGCGGCTTTGTTTATAATATCGGTACTGTTGACCTGGAAAATTCGGTTCCTGTATTCTATCCCGATGGCCGTGCCGGATTGGCTACCTTGAAGGGCACTGGTACCGGAACGGGTTACAATGTGGGTATCCATTATAACTTAGACGATGACTTTGCGTTGTCATTAAGCTACCGTTCGAAAGTGGTTACGAAGCTCAAAGATGGAGATGCGATCTTCGAGGTACCTGCAGCCGTCGCCGGCAACTTTCCTGCCGGCAATACCTTCAGTGCCGAGCTCCCCCTACCGTCGACATTCGCAGCCGGAATTGCCTTCCCGATCTCCGAAAAGCTAAAAATGGCTGTTGACGCCACAGTCATCGATTATGATATCTATAAAGAGCTAAAATTTGATTATAAAGAGAACACCCCCGTATTACAGGATACACGTTCGCCAAAAAACTATACCAAAGCAGGTTCGATCAAAGCAGGATTGGAATATATTGCTTCCGATAAATTGCAATTGCGTGTAGGTGGCGGTTATATCGCTACCCCAGTATCGAGAGACTACGTTTATCCGGAAACCCCGGACAACAATAGATACCTGCTTTCAGGAGGTTTCACGGTCAAACCCTCGCCAAAATTCGATATTACGGCGTCGTTTGCCTACCAGCGGATTGTCGCACGTCAGGCCACAAACCTCGACAGCCACCTTTCGGGAACTTACAAAACAAATATCTATGCTCCCGGTATCGGCGTAAGCTATAAATGGTAATTAATAACAGCCAAATTTGATCACAATGAAAAAAAATAAACTCTATATAGCTGCGGCGTTAGCACTTTTAGCTATCGCCTCATGCAAACCGTCATTGGACGAATACACCCCCAGCGCCGGATCCTTAGACTTTTCCAAATATGTTGCTATTGGAAACTCACTGACGGCAGGTTACGCCGATGGTGGGTTATATTTAGAAGGACAGAAAGTCGCGTATCCCAATTTGATCGCAGAGCAGATGAAACAAGTAGGCGGCGGAGAATTCCATGTCCCGTACTTTAGTGAAGCACAGGCCAACGGTTCAGGTTATATTACCTTAACCGGATTGGTCAATGGTCAACCAGTCACAGCGCAGGTGACTGATAAATTGGCTTACCGCTCTACTTCGCCAAAGTTATTGACAAAGTACACCGATCCAATCAATAACTTGGGGGTTCCGGGTATGCGTATGGACATGGCTGAAATTCCCGGTATGGGCTCGGTTAACGGAAACATGTATTTTGAACGTCTGTTGCCTGATCAGGATTATCTGAAAACATACTTTACGTATTCCACGACACAAAATCATACCTTTTTTAGTTTTGCTCTGGGCAACAACGACGCACTGGGCTGGGCCACCAATGGAGGTGTTGTGAAGATCAACCCAATCACCAACCAACCCGACCCGACAACGGTATTAACCGAGACAGCACGATTTACGTTAACACTGAATAAGTATGTCACTGAACTGACCAAAGGTGGCCAGAAAGGGGTACTGGCTACCATACCTGATGTCACGGCCACACCTTATTTCACCACGGTAACAAAAGCGGCCTTGCTAGCTGCCGTAAATGCCGCCGGAGGAAGTTTTCAGGATGTCTACATCAGGACAAAAAACGGTGTCCGAAAAGCTAATGACAAAGATTATTTTATCCTGACATTGTCCAGCGCTGGAATCTTCGGTAAAAATGGATACGGCCTGTTCCAAGCGATTCCTGTTGACGACATGTGGGTACTCGATGAGTCTGAGGTCCTACAAGTCCAAAAACGTATTGGAGAATTCAATGCAGCCATCAAAGCTGCAGCAGCCTCAAAAGGGCTTGCTGTAGCGGATGTACACGCCTTCTTAAATAACGTAAAAGATGGCGTACGTATCAACGGACTAGCCGTGAGCGCCAAGTTTATTACCGGAAATGCGTTTTCACTGGACGGCATACACCTGACTCCGATAGGGAATGCTCTGATGGCCAACATCTTTATCAACGCAATCAATTCGACATATGGTTCGAAGATTCCGCTGGTCGATGTGTCCCAGTACCGGGGTGTCAAAATGCCGGACACGGCACCTGTAGCAAACTAATCGAAGGATAAGATACTGACAAAAGGCAGACCAATAAACGTCTGCCTTTTTTGTATATTTGTATGAAGTCTCTTCCCTGGCGCAACGTTTCTACTTAGGAGTGTGGAGGTAAGTTTGCCTTTGAAAAGTAGTATAATAAGCGCGCTTAAAGGCGAGCAAAGAAACGATTAAATTTACAACGATGAAAATCAGATTAAACCGCGTCAATCAGGCTGTACATTTTGAAGCCAGCAGTGAGTTATCGACCGTTAAAGTTAATATTGATGGCTCCGAGGCTATCGGTGGTGAAGGAAAGGGTGTGCGCCCAATGGAATTGGTATTGATGGCATTAGGCTCCTGTAGTGTTTTTGACTTACACAGTATACTGGTAAAACAACGTCAGCAAATTGACGATATTCAAGTTGAAGTGGAAGGAAAACGTCGCGACGAAATTCCACAGATATTTACAGATATCCACATCAATTTCTTTTTAAAAGGTCAAATCGATGAGGTCAAGGCGGCGAAAGCAGCAGAATTGGCCGTTAAAAAATATTGTTCGGTACATGATATGCTTGCAGCTGGGGGTGTCAATATCACCTACTCGTTGAAAGTAAATTAGTCCTTTGCCCTTCCTGTCTATCCTTGGTCATGTTCCGGAAAATCCACCATCAACAAGGATAGACACTTACTTAAACGGTGGCTGCTATCGGTCCATCTCTTCTTTTCGCTTGTTCCATAATTTCTCGGCCCACCGGCCCACAAACCAAAAGGATACTGCAAGAATCAGGAAGAATACGGCCCGGTTAATATTGTCCCACAGGTACTCCACATACCGTGTGTAAATGTTGAGTACCAAAAATACAAACCCAACCTCACGGGTCACATTGTCTTTTGCTTTGAGGCCATAGATCACCAGAAAAGCGGATACCGCAGTTGATAAAATGCCCCAGTAAAGCATGTGGTACTGGCGCACGGTGGTCCATTCGTAGAAATCCGAATAATTGCCGAAAATCGATAAGGTCCATAGCGACACCATGAGGTAGATCAGCCCAATGATATAACTGACCGGCTGAAATTGCTGCAAGCGATCAAACCGGGGCTGTAGCCAGACCGCCGCCGCGGTGATCAGCGCCCCAAAAATCGTAAATCGTAGGGGATAATTCATACCCCAGAACTTGAATCCCCAGTTGCTGTGATAAGCCGTTTCGGTGGCAAACCATACACCCAATGCCAGTAGCATAAAGGTCCAGATCAGCTTACTGTCCAACTTAACGGCTAGCACGCCGTAAATGGCAACCGAAAGCAAAAACAGCAAGGAATAATGCATGGTTTCTTTATCCAGTACTTTTCCCAAAAATCCGATGCAGGCCGCCGTGCCAAATACACCGATCAGCATCATGGTTTCCGTAGATAGATTTTTATAGGGATAGCGTTTTTTATAGCGAAAGCCTAAAGTATAAAATAAGACCGCTATTGCAGCAAAAAAGAAGCAGAACAAGATATTAGGTGCTTCGTAGAGCGTGTCGACAAAGGCAAGAAAAGACGCGTCGGTAAACAACGAAAAAACAGCAAACACCAGCGAGGCTAATGCAATCCAAAAGGCGTAGCGCGCCAGCTGCCCCCAGTCAAAGCTCTTCACATCCAGACTGTCAAGCAGTTCGGCAGCCTTCTGCTCATCCAGCAGATTTTCTTTTTTCCAGAATCGGACAATGTCTTCTATAGACTGTTTCTCTTGTTTGCTGACGTCGTATTTTCGCATCGGTTTAATTTTTATTTCTGGGACCTCGCTCCAAGACTATACGGTTTATAAAGGCGCCCTATTCACAAGTCGACCGCAAGATAACAATAACCTTTGTAACTTTTTAACTCGTCGTCCGCTTACAAGACAGCGCGCCGCTATATCCGCTTAGCAGTCCCTCCTAACGGCCTTACAGATTGCATGATCACTTGTATATCACATTTTGTTCCAAAACACAGATCGGCTGGCATAATTCCTTTAAAATCTGTAATTTTGCATGTTTTGCAATTTATCCCCTAACAAGGGTTTTAAGGAGTTTTCATGGCAGTACAGAAAGGCCCAGATTTGGGCGAGCAAAGTGAAGTTCAAGTATTTGGTGCGCGTGCACACAATCTAAAAAATATAGATGTTTCTTTTCCTAGAAATGAACTGGTGGTGATCACTGGATTAAGTGGTAGCGGCAAATCGTCGCTGGCTTTTGACACGATCTACGCGGAGGGCCAGCGCCGGTATATGGAGACTTTCAGCGCCTATAGCCGACAGTTTCTAGGGGGTATGGAACGTCCCGACGTCGACAAGATATCAGGACTGAGCCCTGTGATCTCCATCGAGCAAAAGACAACGAGCAAGAACCCTAGGTCTACGGTAGGGACCATTACGGAAGTATACGATTTTATGCGTCTTTTGTTTGCCCGTGCCGGCGAGGCCTTTTCGTACGTGACAGGAAAAAAAATGGAACGTATGTCGGACGATCAGGTCATCGAACGCATCCTTGACGAATTTGAAGGCCAGGCACTCAATATCCTCGCTCCTGTCGTCAAAGGCCGGAAAGGACACTACCGTGAACTTTTCGAACAAATCCGGAAACAAGGCTATGTCAAAGTCCGTGTTGATGGTGAGATTCTGGATCTGGTCCCTAAGATGCAGGTAGACCGCTACAAAATACACGATATAGAAATCGTGGTAGACCGTCTAAAGGTAGAGCGTGAAGACAAAAAGCGCTTGCAGACCTCGGTAATGCAAGCCATGAAGACGGCGAAAGGGATCATCAAAGTATCGACCAAAGATAATCAGGAGCAATTTTATAGCCGCTACCTGATGGATGCAGAGTCGGGCATCTCCTATGACGAGCCACAACCTAATACATTTTCTTTCAATTCCCCCTACGGCGCCTGTCCTACCTGCGACGGCCTGGGCTATATTTTTGAAATCGACAAAAATGCTGTCATTCCGGACAAGAAGCTCAGCATACAAAAGGGTGGATTAGCACCTCTGGGCCCCACACGTGAAAACTGGACATTTGAAGTGTTAAAGGCTGTCGCCAAGAAGCTGGACTTTACAGTGACGACACCGCTTGAAAAACTGAGTGACCAACAGATCGACCAGCTGCTTTTTGGAAATAAAGAAGAGCCTATTGTGGTGACCGTATCGTATGGAAGCTATGGTGCCCGTGAATACCGGGTGGAGTTTGAAGGTATCTTCAAAATGCTGGAAGAATTTTCCGGGAAGTCATCGGACGAGGCACCGTCCCTGGACGATTTCCGGACCAAAGTCACCTGTCCAACCTGTCAGGGCGCACGGTTAAAAAAAGAATCCTTACATTTCAGGATCGCCGATAAAAATATTCACGAACTTTCAACATTGGATATCAGCAGCCTAAAAGAATGGTTCGATCAAGTAGAAAGCAAGCTGGACGAGCGACAACTGGTGATTGCGGCAGAAATCCTCAAAGAGATTCGGGCGCGTCTGGGTTTTCTATTGGATGTGGGACTGAATTACCTCACATTGGACCGCACGGCCAAAACCTTATCCGGTGGTGAAGCCCAGCGTATACGCCTGGCGACGCAGATTGGCTCACAGCTTGTCAATGTCCTTTATATTCTGGATGAACCGAGCATTGGACTTCACCAGCGCGACAACGAACGCCTGATCAATGCACTCAAAAATCTCCGTGATATTGGCAACTCGGTATTGGTCGTCGAGCACGACAAAGACATGATTTTGCATGCCGATTACGTGATCGATATGGGGCCCGCTGCCGGTGTTCATGGCGGAACAGTTGTGGCCGAAGGCAGCCCCAAGGAAATCCTGCATTCCGATTCATTGACGGCGGCCTACCTCAATGGCAAAAAAGCAGTTAAAATCCCAGAAAAACGCCGCGAAGGCAATGGTAAGACGCTTACCTTATATGGTGCTACCGGCCACAACCTGAAAAACCTGACAGTCACTTTCCCGCTGGGGAAGCTTATCGTCGTATCGGGCGTTTCGGGCTCCGGCAAGTCCAGCTTGATAACTGGGACACTCTATCCGATCTTGAATAAACATTTTTTCCGCGCCAAGGCCACACCGCTGCCTTTCAAGAAAATCGAAGGCCTCGAGCATATCGATAAGGTCATTGAAATTGACCAGAGCCCGATAGGACGGACACCGAGGTCCAATCCTTCCACCTACACAGGTGTGTTTTCGGATATACGGACGCTTTTCGTGCAGCTGCCGGAGGCCAAGATCAGAGGTTACAAACCAGGGCGCTTCTCTTTCAACGTGAAAGGAGGCCGCTGTGAAACCTGCCAGGGAGCAGGGCTCAAAGTCATTGAGATGAACTTCCTTCCTGACGTGCAAGTTCCCTGTGAAACATGCCACGGAAAACGCTACAACCGAGAAACTTTGGAGGTCCGCTACAAAGGAAAATCCATTTCGGACGTACTCGACATGAGCATCAATGATGCGGTCGGCTTTTTCGAAAATGTACCGGCGATCTACAGAAAGATCAAGACCTTGCAGGATGTAGGCTTAGGCTACATTACGCTCGGACAGTCTTCGACAACCCTGTCCGGTGGGGAGGCCCAACGGGTCAAACTTGCGACGGAACTTTCTAAAAAAGATACTGGAAATACGTTCTATATTCTTGATGAACCGACTACAGGCCTTCATTTTGAGGATGTCAATGTGTTGATGGGTGTCATCAACCGCCTGGTCGACCGGGGCAATACGGTCCTGATCATCGAACACAATCTCGACGTTGTCAAATCAGCAGACTGGGTGATTGATATTGGTCCTGAAGGAGGGAAAGAAGGTGGTCAGGTGATGTTCGAAGGTACACCCGAGCATTTAATCAAAAATAAGAAGAGCGAAACAGCACGTTTCCTTAAGCTGGAAATGTAGTCGATCATATTGAGCAAGGCTCCCCTGTCGTTGATCAGCGGAGCCTTCCCCCACTTATTTTCATCCATGTTTGTGCTTTCTAAATATGGATATTTCGTAACTTTGTATTATATGTCGGATATTATTCAATTACTTCCAGATAATGTTGCCAATCAGATTGCGGCGGGAGAAGTGGTGCAGCGACCAGCGTCTGCCATTAAAGAATTGATTGAGAATGCCATTGATGCTGGGGCTGACAAAATAAAACTTATTGTTAAAGATGCAGGCAAATCGCTTATCCAGGTTATTGATAATGGCTGTGGTATGAGCGTGACGGATGCACGGCTCTGTTTTGAACGTCATGCAACGTCAAAGATCAGAAAAGCAGAAGACTTATTTGCCATTCGCACAATGGGATTCCGGGGCGAAGCGATGGCTTCCATTGCGGCCATTGCGCAAGTCGAGCTAAGAACGCGCCGCGTGGAAGACGAACTCGGCACAGTCGTGGAAATTGAAGGCTCAAAAGTCATCAACCAATACCCCGAAGCCGTGGCCGCGGGAACAAATATTTGTGTTAAGAACCTCTTCTATAATATCCCTGCACGCAGGAACTTTCTAAAAAGCAATTCGGTGGAAATGCGTCATATCATCGATGAGTTTCAGCGGATTGCCCTGTCAAACCCACAGATCTTTCTGACCCTGCACAGTGATGGCAATGAGATTTACCATTTGCCGACCGAGACTTTAAAACAGCGTATTGTTCATATTTTTGGAAACAACTACAATCAGCGTCTGGTCCCGGTGGAGGAAGATACATCAATTATCAAGGTAGAAGGTTTTGTCGGGAAGCCTGAATTCGCCAAGAAAACCCGTGGCGAGCAGTTTTTCTTTGTCAACAAACGGTTTGTACGGGATCCATATCTGCATCATGCGGTGATGAATGCCTACGAAGAAATTTTACAGGCCGAAACGTATCCTTTTTATGTGCTGTTTATTGACATAGATCCAGCCCGCATCGATATCAACGTCCACCCGACGAAGACCGAAATTAAATACGAAGATGACAAGGCGATCTATGCGATCATCCGTTCGGCAGTGAAAAGATCGCTGGGACGCTACAATATCATGCCGTCACTGGATTTTGAACAAGAAACAAGTTTTTCCAATCTGATCACCAAGAAATCCCTGGACGAAATCATTGTACCTACGGTTACCTTTAATCCGGATTTCAACCCTTTTGATACAGACAAATCCAAATCGGATTACTCGAGATCGGACAGCTATGCAGAGGGATTTGCAAAGAAAACCGGCGGGATTCCAAGCAACTGGGATTCACTGTACCAGATCGTCGAAAAGGAAGAGTCCATACAGCTGCCGCTGCATACTGAAGCCGAGCTGGAAACAGACCGGCCACAAGCTATTCAGGTAGAAGATAAAGCTTCATCCAAATTATTCTTTCAGCTGCACAATAAGTATATTGTATCCCAGATTCACTCGGGCTTTATCCTTATTGACCAGCAGGCAGCCCACGAACGTATTCTTTTCGAACAGTTTCTGACGCAGCTGGAACAACATAAGGGACTGAGCCAGCAAAGCCTGTTTCCGCAGACCATAGATCTCAACCCTGCCGACAATGAGTTAATGAAGGATCTACTGGAGGATATCAATGGACTGGGATTTCAAATTCGGGAATTTGGAAAAAATTCTTATATTATTGACGGAATTCCGGCAGACCTGGGGACTGGCTTTGATGAGATAAAAATGATTGAAAAAATATTGGAAGATTACAAAAATAATCAGTCCGAATATAAGCTGGCCAAGCGGGAAAATCTCGCGAAAAGCCTTGCCCGCAATGCGGCAATCAAGCCCGGCACACAGCTCGATAATACAGCTATGGCCGAATTGGTCGACAAGCTCTTTGCTTGCCAATCGCCCAATATCTCCATCTATGGCAATCCCGTTATCGTCACCTTTACGTTGCAGGAACTGGCCGAGAAATTTGGCAAAAACTAGAGATTAAACAAAACGAGAAGATAAATTATATGTTTCCACAATTGACACCTGTTATTAAGAATTTACTGATTGTAAATATTGTATTCTTTTTAGGATCACAATTTGTGCCTATTGCGGATGCTTATCTTCCCGTTTATTATCCGGATTCGCCATTTTTTAAAATCTGGCAGGTGATCACGCATATGTTTATGCACGCAGACCTCGGCCATATATTCTTCAATATGTTTTCCCTGGTGATGTTTGGCCCGATGATCGAACATGTCCTGGGGCCCAAGCGGTTCCTGAACTTTTATTTGATTTCGGGCATTGGTGCCTGGTTTCTATATACAGCGGTGAATGGCATTCAACTATACCAGGCCACTGGCTCGTTTTTCCCACTTCATGGCGTGAGTGGGAGTGAAATTTTAGCGCTTTCAAATACAGGTAATTATGAAGCAATGACCTATAGGATTCCGATGCTGGGTGCTTCAGGGGCAGTATATGGTGTCCTACTGGCCTTCGCCTACCTTTTTCCAAACATACCGCTTCAATTTTTGTTTATTCCTGTACCAGTCAAAGCCAAATATATGATCGGGGGATTTATTCTGATTGAGATTTATATGAGCTTGTCCAGACCGGGGGATTCGGTGGCGCACTTAGCCCACGTCGGCGGTGCTTTATTTGGCTACCTTTTACTTAAGCTATGGAAGATTAGAAAGGGGATTTATTAATAGCGTGCGAAATGAATAACATTGGTTTAAAAGATTTTTGGAGACAGACGTATAAAACAGGTTCACCGATCCCAATAGTGATCAGTATTCAGGTTGGCCTATTTGTCCTCATTTATTTTTTGGACTTACTTTTTGAGTTAAAGATTGTCCCTCAAAGCTTTCTGCAGCCTATTGTGCAGCACCTGAGCCTGCCAAGCAGCTTTTCAGCCTTTCTGGAGCAACCCTGGTCCTTAATTTCTTCTAATTTCGTGTATGTCAAGCTTCTCAGCATTCTCTTTGACAGCCTTTGGCTCTACTGGGTGGGCCAGATTTTCTTTACGTTCTTAAACAAAAGACAATTTCTCTTTATTTATATTGGTTCATGGTTGCTCAGCAGCGTTCTTTATGTAGGTTTTGGCACACTTATTCCGCCTCCTACCAATCTGTACCTGATGGGCGGCGCGCATCCGCTGGCGGCCGTACTTGCCGCTATCGCGACTTTGGTACCCAAATATGAGCTACGCCTGCTGCTCTTTGGCACGGTTAAGCTGCGGGTGGTGGCCATCGTTTATTTTGCGCTCGAGTTTTTGTTCCTCACCCTGGGCAACAGACCAGCTGCCATTTCGTACTTTGCCGTGATTCTTTTCGGAATGGTCTTTGTCTATGCGCTGCGATCGGGCATGGACTGGTCGACACTTTTTCAGAAAAAACAGAAAAAGCCTGCAAAAATGAAAGTTGTTGTGGGCAATAATATTCCGGCAAATCGGAAGCATCGTTATGACTTGCCCAATCAGGATGAGATTGACGCTATTCTGGACAAAATTTCTGTCTCGGGCTACGACAGTCTAACGCACCATGAGAAAGAAACGCTCTTTAGGGCAAGCAATAGTGGCGATAAGGTTGATGGATAGAAGGACATTTTTGAGAAGAAAACTGGGATTTATAAGTAAAACAATGTTCCTGGCAAATATGCTTGCGATCATTGCCTTGTTGCTCAGTTATGCCGCCACCTTCATCAACCCCAAGTCCTTTTGGCCCATTGCCTTTTTGGGCCTCGGTTATCTGCCTATTCTTCTCGTAAATATCGGCTTTATCTTTTACTGGCTTCTGCGAAAACGAAAAGTTGCGCTCTTTTCCTTAATCGCCATTCTCATAGGCTGGTCATTTCTGACCAAGCACTGGAACATCCGAAAAGAAAATCCGCCCGTGCCACCCGAAACGCGTACCCTACGCATCATGACATTCAATGCACACCTGTTCAAACGAGTGGACGATGAGAAGAAAAATTTCAAGGCTGATGTCGTCCGCATCATCGACAGCATCTCACCTGATGTGATCTGTTTTCAGGAATATATTAGCAAAATCAAAGGAAAGCACGTCTTTTCGGAGGAATTTAAGGATAAACTGGGTTACGACTATTTTTTCTTTGAGCCCAGTTCCAAAAACGATTACGAAGCCTATGGCATGGCCGTGCTCTCACGTTTCCCGATCTACGATTCGGGCAATATCCGCGACAATGACTATGGCATCAATAGGATCAGCTACGTAGATATCAAGAAGCAGGATACATTGATCCGGATCTATAACATTCATTTACGCTCTTTTGCGCTGCAGAACGAAGACAAGGAATTTATCCAGAACTTTTCCAATAAGAACGAGACCGATAATAAGGCACGGCGCTTGAGCCGGAAATTGAAGAACGCGTTTGAGTTACGTAGCGAGCAGGCGCACTCACTCAAAAAGCATATGAATGAATGCCAATACCCCTATATCGCTGTCGGTGACTTCAACGATACGCCCATGAGCTACTCCGTCAATTTAATCGGTGCCGACATGTTGAATGCTTTCAAAGAAAGGGGGAATGGATGGGGCGTCACCCATCATGCGCTGCTGCCGATTTTTCAGATCGACTATATTTTTGCCAGTCCCAAATTTCAGGTGATGAACTATCAGGTGGTCAGGCAAAAGCTGTCCGACCACTATCCGGTCTGGTCTGATCTGCGCCTTAGACCTTAGGCATCTGATAGCCCAATGTCCGCAGACCTATCTCGATAAACTTGTCCCGCCGGTTTTTAATTTTGTAATAGGCTTCACGACCAAAGTAGTACCTGCCCACCAATGCTTCAATATCGGACTGAATCAGGTCGTGCAAATTCGTTGCTTCATGAGCACTGACCGCAATACCTTTCTGCGTTTTTAAAAACGCGATAAATAAATCAAACTCTGCGGCAGGTAAATGGTAGCCGCTAATAAAATTTTCTATGGAGTAGGCAGGCAGATGTTTCGTAAAACGGTCATAGACAAATTCCTCAATGGCATTCGAATGGAAGATTTCACGATACTTAGCACTTGTCTCGTTTGTATCGATCGGAATATTCACATCGGGAAGGATGCCACCACCACCAAATACCAGTTTACCTTTGCTTGTTGTAAACATCTCCTTTTGCCGGAATTCGGTATCCAGTGTCCAGAGGTCAAAGCCGGTCATGTATTTGGCAGCATCAAAATTTGCGCGCGTATATTTACGCTGAATGCATCGGCCCAATGGCGTGTAATAGCGCGCCACCGTTAGGTTGACTGCCGAACCGTCCGAAAAATCAAATTGCTCCTGTACCAAGCCCTTTCCATAAGATCGACGTCCGACGATCGTGGCACGGTCCAGGTCCTGAAGGGCACCACTCAGAATTTCGCTTGCGGAGGCAGTACTTTCATTGATCAGTACGACCACACGGCCGTCTCCAAACTCACCTGCCTTTTCCGAATAGTAATCCTGGCGCGGTTCATTCGCCCCCTCGGTATACATCAACAGTCTCTTTTCTTTGAAAAATTGTCCTGCCAGATCTATGGCTGTATGGACAAATCCACCGCCGTTGTTCCGCAGGTCCAAGATCAGATCCTGAGCACCACTTTTGCGCAAGTCGAGGAGCGATTGTTTAAACTCTTCGGCAGTTTTGTGCCCAAATCGCCGAATTTTGACATATGCCGTCTTAGGTGCGATCATATAAGACGCATCCAGACTTGAGACATTCACCTGGTCGCGAATGATCCTCAAGGGGTTGCTCAGCAGCTGACCATTCCGCTGCACTGTGACCATTACAGCAGTTCCCTTTTTCCCACGGATCAGTTTTTCAATTTCGGCTTCAGGAATCTTCTTGCCAGCGAGATCCCGATTACCAATCTTCACAATACGGTCTCCAATGCGCATTCCACCCTTTTCAGCAGGTCCGGCTGACACCATGCCAACGACCAGTAGCGTATCTCTTAAACGAAAATATTCCACGCCGATTCCGTCGAAAGACCCCTCTAAAGTCTCTTGTTTGGCAAGCACCTGGTTGGGACGCAAAAATGTCGAAAAAGGATCCAGACGAGAGACCACGTGCTCGATCGCTTCATCCTGAATGGTGTCTATACTGACGTTGTCGACATAATTTTCTGAAATCAGCTGGATCAGATACTGCAATTTATCGGAATTACTTTTGGAACTCAAACTAGAAAAGGTCGTTTTTTGGTTACTGCCCTGTTCCTCGGCATAGTTCTGTCCCAACAGCAAGCCGAGAAGCAATACTGCAGCGTAAGTAGCAGCCACAAAAATATTTCGCTTAATACTCTTTTGCATAGGAAACGAACCCGCGTTTATAAAAGACAAATTGTACAGCTGACCTCCACCAACCCGACAAACTCAGGACCTACCCCAGAATGTAACGTCACAGGACTTTTTTCAGCTGAAAATTACATCCCAAAAGTAGCAAGTTTATTCGGTTTAATGGATATTTGCACCCACAATTTTACATTAAAAACAAAAACTTGCCCGCCTGACTCTTGTTCTGCATACAGCTTACTCATCCATACAGAAAAGCGTGTGAAGTAGGTTTCTGTATTTGGAAATAAGCGTAACTTTACCTTAGTTTGGACTTGAAAAGGAATTTATTATATGCATGAGATCGAGCCCTATTACAATTGGCGGGACTATTATATCGCCGCCGAAGATGAACAATCGCCATTTTATGGTACAGTATATAGTGAATTCAATTTCGACAAGCAGATATACAATTTTTTGCTGCACCCTCAATGGGATGAATTCGGTTCGCTCACACTCTATCTCAAAATTTTGTTTGTCGATTACGAAAAACAATACTGCATTATCGAGCTGATTGGCGAATGGAACGATGCCATCTACAATGATATCATGCTACTGAAAAGGGAGATCATTGATGTCATGGTCAGCCAAGGTATCAAATATTTTATCCTCATCGGAGAGAACGTATTAAATTTCCACACCTCAGACGATTCCTACTACGAGGAGTGGTTTCAGGACATCGAGGATGGGTGGATCGCCGGTATTGGCTTCAGGCAACATGTGATCGAGGAGTTCCAACAGCAAAATATTGACTATTACATTAATTTTGGCGGTGAAATGAATACGCTGCCCTGGCGCACACTTAAACCCAAGCAGGTATTTCATCACGTTAACGAATCCCTGACAAAACGACTGGGTTTTTAATTTTAATTTTTACTTTTTATCGTATTATCCGTTAACTTTGTCATTGATGTAGTGTGTGCGCTGTGCACCTACTTTGAATTATTACGTTTTACTTATACATAACAATATGTCATTCAGAATTGAAAAAGATACAATGGGTGAAGTTCAGGTACCTGCAGACAAATACTGGGGTGCACAGACAGAACGTTCGCGCAACAACTTCAAAATCGGTCCCGCAGCATCCATGCCGCAGGAGATCATCGCGGGCTTTGCATACCTGAAGAAAGCCGCTGCTTATGCAAATCACGAACTGGGTGTATTACCCGTTGAGAAGCGCGATGCTATTGCTGCAGTCTGTGACGAAATCCTTGCAGGTAAACTGGACGATCAGTTTCCATTAGTGATCTGGCAGACGGGATCAGGTACACAGTCAAACATGAACGTGAACGAAGTCATTGCTAACCGTGCCCAAGTATTGGCTGGACATAAAATTGGTGAAGGTGAACCGGTATTGAAGGCGAATGATGATGTCAACAAATCACAATCATCAAACGATACGTTCCCTACCGGTATGCATATCGCCGCATACAAAGCCGTTGCTGAAGTCACTATCCCCAGCGTCGAAAAGCTCCGTGATACCCTAGCTAAAAAAGCAGAAGAGTTTAAAAATGTCGTTAAGATCGGCCGCACACACCTGATGGATGCTACACCATTGACCTTGGGTCAGGAGATTTCGGGTTATGTCGCACAGTTGAACCATGGTTTAAAAGCCTTGCGCAATACTCTTTCCCATTTATCCGAGCTGGCTCTGGGCGGTACCGCAGTGGGCACCGGCTTAAATACACCGAAAGGCTATGATGTCGTTGTGGCAAAATACATTGCAGAATTTACAGGACTTCCTTTTGTTACTGCCGAAAATAAATTTGAGGCTCTGGCAGCTCACGATGCGATCGTCGAAACACACGGCGCACTAAAACAGCTAGCTGTTGCATTGAACAAAATTGCGAATGATATCCGTATGCTGGCCTCGGGTCCACGTTCGGGTATTGGCGAGATCCTGATTCCAGAAAATGAGCCGGGATCATCCATCATGCCGGGCAAGGTGAACCCTACACAATGTGAGGCTTTGACGATGGTTGCCGCCCAGGTCATGGGTAATGACGTTGCGATCACCATCGGTGGTACACAAGGACATTACGAACTGAACGTGTTTAAACCTGTAATGGCAGCGAATTTCCTACAGTCGGCCCGTCTATTGGGTGACGCTTGTGTGTCGTTTGAAGAGCACTGTGCTGCAGGTATTGAGCCAAACTACAAACGTATCAAAGAACTGGTAGACAACTCCTTAATGCTTGTAACAGCATTGAATACAAAAATTGGTTATTACAAAGCTGCAGAAATCGCGCAAACTGCACATAAAAACGGTACCACACTAAAAGAAGAAGCGGTACGTCTGGGCTATGTGACAGCTGAAGATTTCGATGCTTGGGTAAAACCTGAAGATATGGTTGGAAGTCTAAAATAAGTTGTGACTATAATTTCAATAAAAAATAAACTGTCAAAAACATACCTACTGGCTCTTGCCGTAGGTATGTTTTTCTTTTTTGCTTCCTGCAAATTCAACTCAGATATGCAGAGTGAGGGTGCTTCATTTTTACAGGGCGAATGGGTGCAGGACAGCATTGCGGGGCAGCAGCAGATGCTGCAGTATACGCTGCATGAATTTAAATTTACCTGCGACTCCATCTACACGGTCTTACATGTGAACAACAAAGTTCAAACAATTCCGGATAGTTGTTACAAAAATGGCTCATGGACCGAACGTGCAAAAGGTATCTATGTCCTCCGGGGTGATTCGGTCATTGTCGACGGTATTTTCACTAAAGAAAACGGCAAACAAAAAATCTCTGGCTGCTACCGTTCAGGACAATACATCCCGCGGTTCAAAGTCGTCTATCATGATCCCGACTCGGTGGTGCTGGAAAGCCGCTTTGACCAGCGGCCTATTATTCTAAGAAAAGTTAAGGATATCAGCTGTGTACCCAAGAAGAGGTATTAAGATTTTATTCTTACATTTGACTATCAACTTCTAACCGTTTATATGAACAAAGGAATTATTGCTTTGGCTTTTGGAGGGCTTGCCATCGGGATGACTGAATTTACGATGATGGGCATTTTACCGGATATTGCTAAAGATCTCCATATTGAAATACCTACTGCGGCCCACTTAATCGCCCTATATGCGCTGGGCGTTGTTGTAGGTGCTCCTACACTCGTCTTATTTACAGGCAAATACCCCCCCAAGAAGGTCCTGCTTTTCTTGATGCTCTTATTTTTTATCTTCAATGGTTTATTCAGCATCGCCCCCGGGCAATTTCTGATCAGCCTTTCACGCTTTATGGCCGGGCTTCCGCATGGGGCTTTCTTTGGCGTAGGCTCTGTCGTCGCCGCCAAACTCGCGCCGAAGGGGAAGGAAGCACAGGCGATCTCGATCATGTTTACCGGCATGACCATCGCGAACCTTGCGGGGGTACCTTTGGGCACCTATCTGGGACACCATTATTCCTGGAGGCTGACCTATGGAATCATCAGCATGCTCGGCTTGCTTACCTTTGCGGCGATATATGCGTGGATGCCGAAGATTGAAGCGTCAAAGCAAAACAATATCTTTAGCCAGCTCAGCTTTTTCAATAAACGCATCGCCTGGCTATTGATGGCAATTATCGCCATCGGTACAGGTGGCTTGTTTGCATGGATCAGTTATATTGCCCCGCTGGTGACCAAGGTATCCGGAGTCGCGGCTGACCGTGTGCCGCTGATTATGATTCTGATCGGTATCGGTATGTTTTTCGGAAACCTAATCGGGGGCAAACTAGCAGATACCATTTCGCCAACGAAGGCAGCGATTGCCAGCTTTACCGCTATGGCATTGTGCCTGGTCATGGTATATGTTATCTCCCCACTGGGCTGGACGGCATACCCACTGGCTTTCATTACGGGCCTGGTGTCTTTTACGATCGGCTCCCCGACCCAGCTTATGCTGATCCGCGCATCCAAAGAGGCTGCGACACTGGCCGCTGCCGGTGGACAGGCGGCATTCAATCTAGGGAATACACTTGGCGCATTCTTAGGCGGGATTCCAATTACTTTGGGACTTGCCTATAACACTCCTTCGTTGGTAGGTGTGGGCATGGCCAGCATCGGCGCCCTTTTGACCTTATTGTATCTTAAAGTCTATGACAGCCAACGTTAACATCGCCGACTGGAAAAGCCATGGTTCGAACTAGTTATATCAGCGTATTGCGCATTGTTGCGATCTTTTTGGTTATCCTGATCCACTCTTCTTCAGGATACCTGAATAGCAATCAGTTTGACTCCTTTGACTGGAATTATGCCAATTGGCTGAATAGCTTCGCGCGGTTTTCTGTGCCTCTTTTTGTGACGATTTCCGGTGCACTGCTGTTACGAAAGGAGGAGCCTACTACAACCTTTTACAAAAAACGTCTGTTCAAGATCATCCCACCTTTTCTATTCTGGACGCTTATTTACCTTGCCGGTTATTTCGTGCGCTACACCGATCTGTCCTCATTAAGTTTTCCACAAGTTATCAACATTGTGTTAATTAAGTTAAAATCAGGTAGTAACGCACATTTATGGTATCTATATATGATCATCGGTCTTTATCTAGCGGTCCCCTATATCCGCAAGATAGTCGTACACTGCACAAAAAAAGAGCTGCAGATCTTCCTATGCCTGTGGTTTGTTTCCCTGTTTTTCACGAGCCGGCCCTACAATGCCTACCTGCCCAATTTTGATCTGAAATTTTTCTCGGGTTATATGGGCTATCTGGTATTGGGATATTATCTGCAAAAGTATCCGATGCATCGAAAATGGCTCAGTTTAGGCTTGTTCATGCTCTTCAACACAATGACTGGAATCGGGACGTACTATTTAAGTGTCTCGAAGGGAGAGTTTGACCCGACGCTTTATAATTACCTGGCACCGGGCATTGCCTTGAGTACAGGCTTTGTTTTTATATTCGTCCAATGTATCAAGCTCCCCGAACAGCTCCACCCATTCTGGAAGTTTATTGACAACCATAGCTTCGGCATTTATTTATGCCATATCCTGCCGCTGACAGTCATCCACCCACTGCTGCCGTTTTCGACTTTATGGAAAATACCGCTGGCAGCAGTCTTTACGTTGATCGCCAGTGCTTTGCTCACCTACTTCCTGCGCAAGATCCCACTAGGTAAATATGTCAGCGGCTAGGTTAGCCATGCTTTTTATTTTTCACCTTCCACCTTGTTATAGACATACAGGTGCGCATTGGGCCCATCAATTTCTTTCCCTTCCTGATCCAGTCCAATCAGCCGGTTTTCGGCCACCTTCAACTTCATGTTGGTTTCCTTTCCCATCAGGTGCACAACTGACCCGTGGTCGTGCCACATAATTTTACCAGAATCCTCAATTTTGGTATTCTTGTTTATGTACTCGCTCACGACAGAAAAGCTGTCGTCGTTTTTCAATGTGATATTTGTTTTGATGCCTTCGCAGTCCGCACACGGGATAGTCGCCTCATATTTGCCCGCCCAGTCCAGGGAATTCTGAGCCGTGTGAACAGTATCTACAGCCATGGTGGTCTGGTCAGACGAATCTGTTGTTAAGATGTGCTGATTTTCTTTTTTAGCCTGATTACAAGACATTAAGGAAAGTGCTGCTAAGCAACAAAATAATACAGATGATTTCATGTTTATGATGTTTTGATTAAAGATATCCTATATGAAGCAATTTCAGCGCCAAGAACATATCTTCTGTCAGCAAAAAAGCCTAGAAAATAAAGAAGGCTTCAAATTGAAGCCTTCTGATATGTCGTTATGTTGCCTGCATAGACCCCAAAAACCGTTTAGACAGCAGTGCTAACAGGGCTGAACGTATGCTAGAGACTAGAATGGCAAGTCATCATCATCTGATGAACCGGACAAATCTACAGGAGCCGGCATATCTGCATAACCGGGAGAAGAAGGTGCCGGAGCTGCATTTCCGAGTTTTGTCACCCGCCATGCCACCAAGGAGTTGAAATAGGTTGTTACACCATCTTTATTTGTCCAAGGGCGACCACGAAGATTAAAAGATACCTCTACTTCCTCGCCAATAGCCAGGTTATCAAAAATGGATGTTCTATCCTGTGTGGCTTCAAAACGGATATATTCAACAAACTGTGGATTTTCGGCATAAGCAACAATCATATCGCGTTTTTTGAATGATTCTGTCACTTGTTGTGTCGCTCCTATCTCGTGTACTTTTCCTCTAATTTCCATAATCAAAAAAATAAATATTAAAGCGTAAAATTAAGCATTTTTTGAGGAAGAGTTTAATTAACTTTGTACAAAATATGATGGAAGTTTTCAACACCCCCAATAAAGTTATTATAACGTGCAATAAACGCTTATCGCCTTATTTGCAACAGGAAGTTAAAGAGTTAGGTTTTGACATTGTCAGGGCGTTTTCGACTGGAGTCGAACTAAAGGCAAGCGTCAATGACACGGTCAAGCTCAACTTAAACTTGCGTACGGCATCGCAGATCCTGTATTCTTTGCAGGAATTTACAGCCACTAACCCTACTGAGCTCTACGATGAACTGAGCAAGATTGCCTGGGAAGAACTCATACAGTTTGACGGATATTTTTCAGTCACTTCAAACGTGGACAATGAAACGATTAGCACCCCCCTGTTTGCGAATGTCAAGGTTAAAGATGCAATCGTAGACCGGATTAAAGCAAAAAAAGGGATGCGACCGAATTCAGGTCCTGATAACAATAAAGCGGTGGTGCATCTGTACTGGAAGGACGATCGCGCCGAAATTTTCCTGGATACTTCGGGCGAGACGCTTGCAAAACATGGTTATCGTAAGATTCCGGGCAAAGCACCGATGCTGGAGGCTCTGGCTGCTTCAACAATCATGGCTTCCAAATGGGATGGCGTTTCACCATTCATCAATCCGATGTGTGGCTCCGGCACGCTCGCCATTGAAGCGGCATTGATTGCAACCAATAGAAAGCCCGGCTTGTTGCGCATGAATTATTCTTTTATGCATTTCATCGGTTATGATGAAACCGTATTCTTCCAGGAACGCCGTGCATTAAAAGATCAGGTCAATAAAAAAGCTGCCCCTCAGATTATCGCCACCGATATTTCCGAAGAAGCGGTCAACGTTTCTAAAATGAATGCCCGCACAGCAGGCGTAGAGCAATTAATTTCGTTTCAGGTATGCGATTTTGCCGAAACACACGTTCCTAAAGAAAACGGCGTCATCTTATTCAACCCTGAATATGGCGAGCGGCTCGGGACGCATACCAAACTAGAAATTACCTATAAACGGATGGGTGATTTTATGAAACAGGAATGTAAGGGCTACAGGGGCTATATATTTACAGGAAATCCGGATCTGGCCAAAAAGATTGGTCTCCGTGCGTCCAGACGTATAGAGTTTTATAATGGTAAATTAGATTGTAGATTATTAGAATACGAATTATACGAGGGTACTCGCGAAAAAACAAAAGTATTGTATGAATAACATTATTGAACGCACAGTAGCATTTGTGCAAGATCGTTTGAAATTTGCAGAAGCAGGCCACGATTGGTCGCATATTCAACGCGTATGGAACAATACGAAGTTAATTTTAGAAGTAGAAAAAGCAGATGTCATGGTCTGCGAGCTGGCAGCACTCCTACATGATATCGCGGACAGTAAATTCCATGACGGCGACGAAACGATAGGCCCTCGCGTTGCCGGTGAATTTTTGACCAGTCTGGAAATTGCGCCCGAAGTGGTTGACCATGTTAAAAAGATTATCTTTAACATGTCCTTCAAAGCCAGCTTGGGTGAGGTCTCCTTTCATTCGAAAGAAATGGAAATTGTGCAGGATGCAGATCGTCTGGACGCCATAGGCGCCATCGGTATTGCCCGGGCATTTAGTTTTGGTGGCAACAAAGGCCGAGAGATGTACAATCCCAACATTCCGGTGCAGGAGTATAAAGATAAAGAGGCATACAAACATTCGGAAGCCCCCACAATCAATCACTTCTACGAAAAACTACTCCTGTTGAAAGACAGGATGAACACCGAAGCTGCCAAAAAAATTGCAGAACATCGGCATCAGTACATGCTCGGATTCCTGGATGAGTTCATGGCAGAATGGAATGGTAAAAAATAAATTACACTTAACAATTCCTACATATAAAAGTGGTACTTTAGATCTTGTGATGCAGGAGAAAAGTACCACTTTTTTTATCTGCATACGTTCAGCTTTTAAAGTAATACATATGAAAAAACACATTTTTACCTGCCTGACGCTGGCTATGGTGATTTCTTCTACCGCACTTTTCGCTCAGACAAAGGCGATAGCTCACCGCGGAGTGTGGAAAAATAGCCATCTTCCGCAAAATTCAATTGCTTCCCTAAAAGCGGCACACCAACTGAAACTGTTCGGTTCGGAATTTGATGTGCACCTGACCAAAGACAACATCCTTGTGGTCAACCATGACAATGACTTCTACGGGATCGATATTGCGACAGCAACCTACCAAGAACTTTTGGCCAAGAAACATCCCAATGGAGAGTCTATCCCTACTTTAGAAGAATATATCACAGCAGGCAAAAAACTCAAAGGATTACGCCTCATCCTCGAGCTCAAAACTAACAAACTCGGTGTAGAACGTACCCTAGAAGCGGCAACTAAAGCTGTCGAGATGGTGAAGGCATTGAAAGCAGAAAAAATAACGGATTATATCGCATTCAGCTTTGAAGCCTGCCAGAAGATTCATGAACTCGCTCCAAAAGCCAATATCCAATATCTGAATGGAGACAAATCGCCTGCTGATGTACATGCCGCAGGGATCAATGGACTGGACTACCATTATTCCGTGTTCAAAAAGAATGCGAGCTGGCTACAGGATGCCCATAAATTAGGCATGAAAGTAAATGCATGGACGGTCAACACCGCAGAAGAAATGCATAATCTGATCGGCCAAAAAATTGATTTCATTACCACAGACGAACCTGAATTGCTCCTTCAGGAGTTAAAAAAGTAACAATGCAACGATAACATCACAAGCAGGAACGACCGGGCTACCATTATCTGGAAACCCGGTGTTCCTGCTCACATAATACAATAAAAATGCTAAAAAGAACCTTTATTCTCGTCGCCGCCTTATGTATTTCGTACATCGCACATGCGCAGGATTTCATTGCGGCAACATACAATATCAGACAAAGAAATACAGTAGATACAGGCAATATGTGGAATGACCGCAAGGTGCCGCTGAGCAATTTGATTAAATACCATGGCTTCGACATTTTCGGTATACAAGAAGGCTTCTACGATCAGGTTCAGGACCTGAAATCACTGCTTCCCGGCTTCGATTACGTTGGTGTAGGCCGTGACAATGGCGCGCAGGAGGGTGAACACTCCGCGATCTATTACAATACCAACCGGTTCAAAGCGATCAAGAGCGGGACTTTCTGGCTTTCCGCAACAGATACTGAACATCCCAACAAAGGCTGGGATGCAGCATTGCCTCGCATTTGTACCTGGGGCATTTTCGAAGATAAAACCAATAAAAAGCGTTTTATATTTATGAATACCCATTTTGACCATATCGGTCGTACGGCAAGGACTGAAAGCGCCAAGCTGATCTTGACGAAGGCGAAAGAATTTGCTAAAGATCTTCCTCTCATCCTGACCGGTGACTTTAATGTTGATGAAAAAGACGCGGCTTACTTTACATTGGCGAACAGCCAGGTGGTTACCGACGTTCACGAGCTTGCACCGCTCAAATACGAGCCCAACTCGTCGTTTAATGGCTGGGGAAAAAGTATCCGGGCAACTGGCCGGATAGACCATATCTTTATCACCAAGCCTTTTCAGGTAAAAAAATATGGTATCCTGACAGACACCTATATAAACAAGTTCCCATCTGACCACTTTCCTGTCGCTACCACCCTGTCCTGGAAGTAGCGAAAAACGATACATAGATTAAATAGGGCATCCAAAATATTTGGACGCCCTATTTAATCTTGCCTGAATACTGCTACAGCATCACTTCTATTTGTGAATCCCCACAGTCTGGCACAGCAACCCTGCCCTGTAGCGCATCTGCTACGACTAAGCACAATCTATGCGATATACGGGAAGCGATTTAAACTTTAATAAAAATTAACAGTCGATATCCGTAATTTTGACAACAAAACATAACATGATGAAATTTCCATTCCTATATTATTCGTTGTTCGTTGCGGGTCTTTTGTGCACCAATACCAGCGAAGCCCAGATCTTCAAAAAAATCAGCGAGGCACTCAACAAGGTCAATCAGTCCGATAGCAGCAGCGCGGCAGCTAACGCAGCCAATAGCTCCTCCCACAACACCGCTACATCAAATGGGTTAACATCCTTATCCAATAAAGATGCCAGCCTGGGCATCAAGCAGGCCCTGAGCAATGGCCTCAATGCCAGTATAGAATCTCTAGCCAAGAAAGATGGCTTTTTAGGTGATGCAGCCGTAAAAATTTTAATGCCGGCGGAAGCACAAAAAGTGGAGAAAGCCTTGCGTGCTGTAGGAATGGGAAAACTCTGCGATCAGTTTGTTCAGAGCATGAACAGAGCTGCGGAGGGCGCTGTAAAAGAGGCTGCTCCGGTGTTCGTCAATGCCTTATCGAAAATGACCATTACAGATGCGACCAATATTCTTCTGGGCAGCAAGCAAGATGCGGCGACGACATTCTTTAAGACAAACACATCTGCAGAACTCACCACTAAATTCAGCCCGGTCATCCAGTCGGCCATGGGCGCGAATCATGTCGATCAATACTGGACACAGCTGACGACCGCTTATAATAATCTGCCGCTAAGCAATAAGGTGGAAACAAACTTGACAGCTTATGTTACCCAAAAGGCCATTGACGGACTTTTCATCAAAGTTGCGGATCAGGAATTAAAGATCAGAAACAATATTGGAGGCAGCAGAAATACCAGTATCCTGCAAAAGGTATTTGGCTATGCCGATGAAAAGAAATAACATCGGCTGAAAGTGCCCCGAAGAAGCAGGGAGATCTTGCATAAAGGTTATCCGGAGTAAACAAGACTTGTCAGTTTATTGACAAGTCTTGTTTGTTTTTGCCCGAAGCGCGGTAGAATTTGTAAATTTGGTCATCCTTATCACATTAAGGCGATGCGAAATGAGTATATTTGAGATTAATAACATAAGTGACTTTTCGGTTTCGGAAAGGTTTCAGCGCTACGTACAGATTGACACCCAGTCTGATGCAAATTCACCCACATGTCCTTCCACTGAAAAACAGAAAGATCTCGGCCGCTTATTGGTAGAAGAATTGCTGGCATTGGGAATAACGGATGCCGCGATGGATGAAAACGGCTATATCTATGCCACCATCCCCTCGAATACCTCAAAAAAGGTTCCTGTCATTTGTTTCTGTTCTCATATGGATACGTCGCCGGATTCCTCCGGAAAAGATGTAAAACCGTTGGTTCATCACAACTATCAGGGGCAGGATCTGGTCCTGCCGGATGACAATAGTATTGTCATTAGATATGCCGAACATCCTGACCTGGCCAACCAGATCGGCAATGATATTATTACCGCCAGTGGGACCACACTGTTGGGGGCTGACGATAAGGCCGGAATTGCCGAGATCATGGATGCTGCACGGTTGTTGATGAAACACCCTGAAATCAAACATGGCGATATCAAGATCTTATTTACACCGGACGAAGAGATCGGTCGTGGTGTTGACAAAGCAGACTTAAAGCGCCTGGCAGCAGATTTTGCATACACGATGGACGGTGAAAAAGCGGGAACTATCGAAGACGAAACATTTTCTGCCGACGGCGCCACCTTAACGATTTATGGGGTCTCCGTTCACCCGGGTTTTGCCAAGGGAAAAATGCAGAGTGCGATCAAGATTGCCAGCGCTGTTGTTGAGGCGCTTCCGAAAGATAGATTATCACCCGAAAGCACCAATAAGAAAGATGGATTCGTACACCCAGTACATATTTCCGGAACTGTGGAAAAAGCAGAAATTCAATTTATCGTACGTGATCACCTGACAGCGAATCTAAGAAAACACGAAGCAGAACTGGAGTCCATTGCCAAGACTGTTGTGGAACAATACCCCAACTGCAGCTATACGTTTACGGTGAAAGAACAGTACCGCAACATGAAAGAAGTGCTGGATCAGCATCCCGAAATCATGGAGATCGGCATGGAAGCCATCACAAGAGCAGGCATGGTTGCCGAGAGAAGAAGCATTCGTGGTGGTACGGACGGATCACGCCTTTCCTTTATGGGCCTTCCTTGTCCAAATATCTTCGCCGGCGGGCATGCTTTTCATGGAAAGCAGGAATGGATATCCGTACAAGATATGGAAAAGGCGGTCAAAACAATTTTACATGTTGTATCTTTATGGGAAGAACGAGCATAAACAGATTCTAAAATTCAACTATAATTTAATGAAAAACGAGGTATTAAAAGCAATACATTACAGACGATCGGTATTTCAGGCTTCTTTCACTGACGAGGAAGTAAGTAAGGAAGACATCCTGAGCATTCTGGAAGCAGCTAATGCAGCTCCAACCCATAAACGCACACAGCCATGGCGTTTTGTCGTGTTCCGCAGAGAGGGATTACAACGCTTGGGAGGTGAACTGTCGCGCATCTACAAAACGATTACACCTGCTGAAAAATATACGGAAGCCACGGAAATTAACATGGGCAAGAAAGCCACGCAGTCAAACGTAGCGATCGCTATTGTTGTCAACTATACTGGCGAAGTCCCGGAATGGGAGGAGCTGGCCTGTACAGCTGCTGCCGTCGAAAACATGTGGCTGGCTGCACATTCCCTAAATATCGGTGGTTACTGGGCATCTCCCGGTCTGATCAACCATCTGGGCAGTTTCCTAAACTTGGAGGAAAACCAAAAATGTATCGGTTTATTCTATCTTGGTCATCATGAATCAGAATCCCGCGAACCAATACGTACGCCTATCGAAGAAAAGATTCGCTGGGAAGAATAAAATCTTCTTGATCAAAGGTCGGGCTGCGAGCTGATTAATAAAAAACCTATCTGGTAGATTTCCACGGTATACTAAAAAAGGATAGTCTCTATGGAGGCCTATCCTTTTTCTATTCCAAAACAATGCGGCGGCTTTATAATAGTTCCATGTTCCACATGGTTCCTGTTAGGAAAAATGATCTTCAGCCGGCCTTTACTTCCCTGCCACTTAGGTCCGGATTGGAGAAGACGGATGGCCTCTTCGGCAAGCGAGCGCTCAGGCCTTCCTTCGGCCTCAATATCGGCTAGCGAGCCGTCGTTACTGACCGTAAAAGTTACGATAATCTCTCCGCTGCCGACCGCTCTGTACTCCTTATTTAAATACTTTTCCAAGGTTTTCCAGCCTTCACGTGGGGAGGCATCTCCACCATCCAGAAGCGGTTCAATACTCACTGTATTCTCAGGCTCACTTAGTTCAACATCGGTCGTCCGCTCGGCTTTACCGTTAAAATGCCGGAAATACAACAACGCCAATAAGGTCACAAAGATAACACCTGCTGCTGCTCCTATCGCCAGGCGCTGCCAGGAATAGTATTGTGCATGTCGCGTGGCGATCGTCTGCTCCACCCTACGATTAAGCCGTTGCTGCAATAAACTCAATTGTCGGGCATCCACACCATTCTGCAGGCGATATCCATCAATGGCATCCTGAAGGAAGGGGTCATCCAGTGCTTCCTTTTCCAGCTGAAACATTTCTTCCTTGCTCATCAGGCCGTGGATGTAATTATGAATCCGTGATAATTGATAATTATTTTCCATTTTCTTTCCTTTCCATACAGATTTTCAAGTTTCGCTTCCCATTCTGGATAGCGCTTTTGACTTTATTCAGTTCGTATCCCGTCAAATCTGAAATATCTTTATAGCACTTCTGTTCTAAATAAAATAGACGGACACATGCCTGTTGTTCATAATTCAATGTCTGCATACAACCTTCTAACTTCTCAAAGTCTCTCTCTTCCCATTTACGTTCATCTGCATGATGGAGTTTCTGCTCGCTTTCATACAGATTATCTTCGATATCCACATGTGTTGTGCGCTTATCTTTGCGTAGCTGCATCAGGCAGTAATTTTTGCTGTATACATGCAGCCAGCTCTTAAAATTGTCCACCTGATAATGGCGCAGCTTCTCAATGAGTTCCTCAAATATCTGCATCACCGCATCCTGACTACGATCAGGGTCCTGCAGATACTTAAAGCATACCCCATAGAGCAATGACATATAAGGCGAATACAGTTTCCCCAGCGCAGCCAGATCTCCGGTCATTTTATAATGTTGCAATAGCTCTTTTTCGTTCATGCGCAATTCTTACACCTTAATGATGATTTAAGATACGGTTTTCCATACATAAATTAAGCAGAAATTAAATTTAAGCCGCTGTACAGCCAAAGGACTGGCGCGCTGCGCCATATATTTTACCACACAGCAGATAGCGGCTTACATGATTCAATATAGCAGCCGGTAGCGCTACCGCGAGCAGTGGAGGACCGGTACAAAAAAAGGCTGTCCAACGTATTGAACAGCCTCAGATAAAAATATGTTATGAATTACGGATCTAATTTCCTTGCTTCCAATTGTACCGGAGTGTGACGCCGTAGGTCCTCGGATCCGCCACTACGCCGGCATACTGGCCATAGCTGCCGGGAGCGGCAAGCAATTGTTCATAGTAATCTTTGTTGGTCAGATTTCGGCTCCAGACAAAAACAGAAACACCATTGGAACCTCTAAACCCTAAACGGGCATTCAGCAGCGTATAAGCATCAATATTCAGATACTGTGAAGGGGACGGGCTCGAGGAGAATTTGGACCGGTGAAACAGGTCAGCCCCTAAAAAATAGGACCCATTGATGCCGATGAGCTTTCCGCTCTGATTTACTTCAGCCCCCAGTGACCAGGACCATTTGGAAACTCCCGGAAGCACACCGCCCGAAACATCCTTGAAAGCCTGCGCTCCGCCGACCTCTTCGAGAGGCACGGGTGCATTGGTAAACTTCACGTACTTGGCGTCGGTATAGGCCAATGCTGCATTGAGACGCAGGTAATGCCCAATGTTGATATTACCATCCAGTTCCACCCCTTTGACCCTAACTTTCTCTGCGTTCGCCAGATATCCCCGATTTACTCCGGGTTCCGGCGTTTGCACCTGCGTCTGATAGTCCTTGATATCGGTCTGATAAATAGACAGGTTAAGAATAGAATTCCGCGACGGATTGGTTTTCACCCCGAACTCTTTGTGGCGCACTGCTTCAGGTTTTACCTCTGCCAGATCCGTTAATACAGCGCCATTGGCAGTGGGCAATCCGCCGACATTGATTCCGATCGGTTTATAGCTGATCGAATAAGTTGCATAAGCATTAACTTTTGGATTGAAACGGTACCTCGCCGAAAGCTGTCCGGAAAAGTTATCGGCATCGGCATTAATATCAAAAGTCTGGTTGGTATACACGCCATTTTTAAGCGCCAACAAGGCAGGGTCTTCGGTCTGCAGACCTCCATAAGTCTGCCGGTCATAATTGGCCACCTTTTTATCATAGTTGTAGCGCAGGCCGGGGAGGATGTGGAGTTTGGAAGTGACCGCCCAGTCTATCTGCGTATAGGCGGCTAAACTTGTACTTTTAATCCCATATACCGTCCGGATACCAAAGTTGTCAAATAAGCCCGGTGTTTCCCAAAGCGGGCTTGTCGAGTTCTTCTGAAAGCGCCAGAATGCTGACCCCGTTTCCTCGGTATGTACTGGATCGGTGCCAAGATCCTGCCATAGACCAAACAAGCCAACCACACCGCTGACCTTTTCGCTGATTTTTCCGGAATACCTGAATTCCTGGGACCATTGATTGTGCACCGAATTGCCGGCCGACACGGTATATACCGGAAGACCTAAATAATCGCGGTCGTTGAGCGGCACCCAGGTCCATTTTCGCCATGCGGAAGTCGACGTCAACGTCCCCTCACCTATTTTTATATCCGCGTTTAAAGCCACACCTCCCAGCTTATTATCGGCCTTGGATTGCGTGTCCAGATCTATCTTGCGCTCAAAGGCACTCTTGTAGGGTAGCTCGTAATTCAAATCTTTGATGATGGCATCGAACTGTCGATAATCGGCCCGCTGCGTCTTCACGACGCCAGCAACAGCCCAGCCATACCCATCCGGTCTCTGGGAAGAAACATCCCCCGAGAGGACCAACTTGATATTTTCTGTTGGCGTAAACAATAGCTGGCCCCTAAATCCCAAATTATTGATATCATTAATCTTGCGGTTGGTATGCACATTGAAGAGGTTACCATCCCGCTGCGTTCCTGAAAAAGAGGCCCGGGCAGCTAAATTTTTGGCCAGCGGTCCTGAAATCGATGTCTTCGCCTGAATAAATCCCTGATTCCCGTAACTCACTTCAACATTCGCTTCGGGCGTAAACTGCGGAAGACGCGAGGTAATGTTAAAAGCTCCAGCTGTGGTGTTCTTTCCAAAGAGGGTTCCCTGTGGGCCCCGCAGCACTTCTATCTGGTCGATATCAATAAAATCCAGCCAGGTAGCTGCCGGGCGTGCAATATAAACGCCGTCCAAATAAAATCCCACACCGGGGTCGATACCATCATTGGTGAGGCCATAGGTTGAGCCCAGCCCCCGAATATTGAGTGTCGTATTACGTGCATTCGAGGAGTAAAGCTGTACGGTGGGAACAAGCTCTTTTAATCTGTTGACGTTAAATGCTCCCGCATCTTCCAATGCTGTTCCGCGGATAATCGACACGGGAATTGGCACATCCTGTAATTGCTCTTTTCTTCTGCGCGCCGTAACCACCACCTGATCCAGTGCCTCCAGCCGGGGAGTAAGCTCAATCACCGCAGGCGACTGTTCAACCACAATCCGACGGGTCTGGTATCCAACGATAGAAACAATCAGGGTAAAAGGCAATTTTTGTCCTGTGACAAACTGGAAAACACCTTTGCTATCGGTTTTCACCTGATGTGTCACGGCTTCCAGCTGAACAGTGACTCCCTGCAGGGGTTCTTTCGTGACCGCATCGATTACCGTACCTGTCAATGAAGCATTTATAATAGGTTTTGGATTTTCTACTTGGCCATAACTCTGTGATATACCCGTCAGCACGAGGCCTAAAATGACGCTAATTCGAAAAATAGCATTTTTTTTCATAAATTTATACAGTTTAATAGTGAACTTAAACAAGTGCCAACGCCAATCGATACTTGTTTCATTGTTAAAACTTTAAAAAGGGAAGCTTCGGCTTCCCTTTTCCAATATAAGAGAGTATAAGAGAGAAATTCTAGCTACACATTCGCTCAGCCTCAACTGTAAAGCTGATCTTCAACTGGTTTTCGGAAACTAACCGTGATCGTTTTTTTGAGAAGTAATCTTGTTTCATTCTTTTCTAATTAATTATTTATTGGCTGGCGAACACCGACATGCCACCGTCCGTAGCTCAATGACATGCACCTCGGGATTCACCTCGTTTTCACGTTAACCTTTCTTGACCTAAGCCATCCGGATAACAGCACAAATATATAAATAATTTTTAAAAGACTACTAATTTGATAGATTTTATAATATTTTTTTTCAAAATACACTATACACGCTTAATATCAGCCACTTAACCAATTATAGGATTCATCACATGCTTAAGGTCGCTACGGTGACAGCCACGCTTGACCTTCGTCAATAATGGGTAGGCCTCTCCTTTCGGAGCAAGGAGAGGAAACAGTTTTTAAGATGGGTGCTCTCATTGCGCTTTCCGCGGGCTTGCCAGACTAACGGAATAGCAATAGGGCGATCAGCAGGGTAATCGCTACATTAAACGTCTGAGCGATCAGAAAAGCATAAAGAGGTTTCTTATTATCTTGGACAAACAGGTCTTTGAAGTTTGTCTCCAAGCCAATCGAAGTAAAAGCCAAGGTAAACCAGAGTCCTTGTAGATTCTTTAGGCTTCCTTTGACGGCGTCCACCTTTTCAGGCGAAATGACGAAAGAGAAAAGCAGGGAAGCAAACACGAAACCAAGCACAAACTTAGGGAAACGCTCCCAGATAATTTTCAGCGTAGGCTTATCACGCTTAGTTTCTTCATCGACCGACTTGGCGTAGGTCCAATAAATACTGATAGCAAAAGCGGCAAGGCCGAGCAATACATTTTGTGAGAATTTAACTATCGTACTGATTTTCAAAGCCTCTTCACCCACGAGTGAGCCAGATGCGACGACTGCTCCGGTGGTATCAATGCTTCCGCCGAGCCATGCACCGGTGACTTCTTGGGAAAGCCCCATCCATTCGGCCATGTAGGGCATGAATATCATCATTGGAATCGCCGTAATAAGCACTAAAGAAATCACATAAGACAGCTTCTTGCTATCTCCTTTTATCGCTCCGGAAGTTGCAATAGCAGCCGAGACTCCACATATTGAAACCGCACTGGACAGCATCAGCGACATTTCTTTGTCAATCTTTAGTTTTTTACATATCCAGAAAGCGAAATACCATACCGAAAGAACTACAGCAAGTGCCTGAATAAGCCCGAGCGATCCTGCTTTGAGGATATCGCCGAAGATCACGGTTGTACCCAATAAGATGAGGCCGATTTTAACATACAATTCAGTACTCAGGGCTTCTTTAAACCAGTCGGGTAACTTGAAACAATTGCTGATCAATAGCCCGACGGCCAGACTAAAAATAACCGCCTCCAGATTGTATTCTTTTACCGTCGCATTACCTGCCAGTATCAGTGCCAATACCGTTAGAACAAAGACCACTGGAAATACGACAAGGAGGGATCTGACCGACTTACCGAGCAGCCAAGCTCCCAAAACCGCTGTGGCAAAGACAAAAATAAATTGTTGTCCTAATTTGGCCATATTGACCGAATCCGCGATCGTGGAAACCAACTCCGCAGAGTCGCCCCAAGAAAAACTGGGCACCGGCGCGACGACACCCGAAAGCGCTAAAAAAATGGTAGCTAGCCCTAAAATGACTACTACCCAATCTTCTGTAAATGCAAATGATCTTGATGATGCCATATGTTCTGGTTAGTATTAAAAAAATTAAATTTAGCATAATTACCGATATTTTACCTATTGTAACACAAAAATGGCCGAAGATCGCTCTCCGGCCACATAACCAAAACCAATAATCATTATCAATCAAAAACAATATCTATTTTCTTCTATCAATTTTTTGGCGATTCGCTGCCGCGCGTCCTTGATATTGAACGGCTGTGCTTTGGTGAACCTACGCAGACCGACCAACATCATGTTGAGTTCATCGCCTTCAGCAAATGAATACAACGCTTCTTTTCCCGCCACACTTACCTTATCTATGGCACCGTACAGATAGATTTTTGCCATATCGGTTGCGTACACGGCTTTTTCAGAACCCGCATGAACAAGTTTCTCGGCACGCAGCAGCACGGATTCGGCAATGTAGACATAACCTATAATGTCAGCAATGTTCATCAGGATCTCTTCTTCTTTTGAAAGTGACATCATCAGTTTTTGCACCGCTGCTCCAGCAATTAACAGTCCTGCTTTTTTCAGATTGGCAATAACTTTCTTCTCAGCGGCAAATGGTGCGTCATCCTCTTCTGCGAAATCAGGAATAGCAAGTAGTTCACCTGCAACGGCCTGCGCTGGTCCCATTAGATCCAGCTCGCCTTTCATCGCCCGTTTTAACAGCATATCCACAATCAGTAACCTGTTCACCTCGTTGGTCCCTTCGAAAATTCGATTGATACGCGAGTCGCGGTAGGCGCGCTCCATGGGGGCATCCGCTGAATAGCCCATTCCGCCATAAATTTGTACACCCTCATCCACCACATAGTCCAACATCTCAGAGCACCATACTTTGATGATGGCACACTCTATAGCAAACTGCTCAACGGATTTAAGCTTTGCTTTGGCTTCATCCATGCCCTCAGCGATCAAAGCATCATAAGCATCATCAATATTCTGACCAGCGCGATAGGAGGCCGACTCTACAGCGAACAGCCGCGTCGCCATTTCGGCAAGCTTGTGGCGGATTGCGCCGAACTTAGAAATGGGAAGATTAAACTGTACACGTTCGTTGGCATATTGGACAGCGTGACTAATGACCATCCGTGCCGACCCATTCGTAGCAGCTCCCAGTTTTATCCGTCCAATATTCAGAATATTCACTGCAATTTTAAAGCCGTTTCCACGCTCGGAAAGCATATTTTCAATAGGCACCGGACAATCGTTGAAAAAAATCTGACGCGTAGAAGACCCCTTGATTCCCAATTTATGTTCTTCGGGATTCATGGTGATGCCACCAAATTCTTTTTCAACAATAAAGGCCGTAAGATTTTTATCATCTTCAATTTTGGCAAATACAATGAAGATATCCGCAAAACCACCATTGGTAATCCACATCTTCTGTCCATTGATGAGATAATGTGTTCCATCGGCATTTAATTTTGCTGAGGTACGTCCTGAATTCGCATCCGATCCTGCGTTCGGTTCGGTCAGACAATAGGACGCTTTCCACTCACCTGTCGCTAGTTTGGGAACATACTTAGCTTTTTGTGCCGCGTTGCCATAATAGAGAATCGGCAATGTACCGATACCAGTATGTGCCGACAAGGCTACGGCAAACGAAAATCCGCCCCCTACAGCATCGGCGACAAGCATAGACGTATTAAAATTCTTTCCAAATCCACCATACTCCTCGGGAATAGATACTCCTAGCATACCCAGTTCACCAGCTTTGTCCAACAAACTTGGCATCAGGCCTTCCTCCTGCGCATCGATGCGGTCAAGCTTATTTAATACCTCCGTCTCTAAAAAGTCTAGACAGGTTTGGCGGATCATTTTCGCCTCTTCATCAAACTCTTCTGGAATAAAAATAGCGGTATATGGCGTTTCTCTTATCACGAATTCTCCGCCTTTTATTGCTTTATTTTCGTTCATAGCGTATTGGATTAAAAGTGTAAAGACAAAGATAAAAGACCTTTTTCCCTACATTGATTTATAATTAATTCAAGGTTTTAATAAAATTTGATATACTTATCAAATCTGGAAACAGCATCTCTACAGGGGATTTCGCTAAAAACCTAGTTCAACAGATAGCAATAATTGTGTTTCTAATTCAAAACTTGAGCCTCATGCAAGTCCCATATTCTGATTCCTTGATCTTTATTCACTATCTACAGTATTTCAAAAATACCGGCTGCTCCTTGTCCCGTGCCCACGCACATCGTCACCATACCATATTTTTTGCCCCGACGTTTCAGTTCATGAAGGATCTGTACCGTAAGCTTGGCCCCTGTGCAACCTAGGGGATGCCCCAATGCAATGGCTCCGCCATTGACATTCACCTTATCTTCATCCAGTCCCAGTTCACGGATAACGGCTAAGGACTGCGACGCAAAGGCTTCATTTAATTCAAATAAATCGATATCCTCTTTTGTTAGTCCGGCCTGTTTCAACGCTTTTGGAATAGCATATATCGGTCCGATGCCCATGATTCGGGGCGGCACGCCAGCGACAGCGAAGCTGATTAGTTTGGCAACTGGTTTTATCCCCAGCTCTTTGACTTTCGCTTCTGACATGACCAGCACGAATGCCGCTCCATCTGAAGTCTGCGATGAATTTCCTGCCGTCACAGAGCCGTTGGCAGCAAAGACCGGTTTTAATTTGGCGAGTGCCTCCAATGACGTATCTGCCCGTGGACCTTCGTCGGTATCCACCACGTACTCACGCGTGCTCAGCTTACCATCTTTCAGGTAATTTTCCTTGACCGTGATCGGCACGATCCCATCTTTAAGGTGTCCGTTCTGAATAGCAGCTACGGCCTTCTGATTGGATTTTAACGCAAAAGCATCCTGATCCTCACGCGATACATTAAAGTCCTTTGCCACTGCTTCCGCTGTAAGCCCCATCCCCCAATACCAGTCTGGGTGCTCCTTAGCCACTGCAGGGTTCGGAACGATTTTCCAGCCTCCGAATGGCATACCTGACATCACCTCCACACCGCCTGCGACAATCACATCGGCCATACCGGCCTTGATCTTGGCAACGGCGGTCGCAATAGTCTCGAGCCCAGATGCACAATAACGATTCACAGTAACTCCCGGAACTTTATCGGTGTCCAATCCCATCAAAGAAATAAAACGGGCCATATTAAGTCCCTGCTCGGCTTCGGGCATTGCATTTCCAACGATAACATCGTCTATATCTTCTTTATTCAAATTCGGTACAGTGGACACGAGATGTTTAATCACGTCTGCCGCTAAATCATCGGCGCGCATAAAGCGAAATCCTCCTCGAGGCGCTTTACCTACTGCTGTACGAAATCCTGCTACTATATATGCTTCCATTATTTGAATATTAAGATGTGAGATTGGAGATATCCCCATGTCACATAGTAGTTTTTAATTTTTTTTTGAAATCCGAAAATCATTTTTTGGATCTCATCTAGTGGAGAACACCATTCTTCTACTTTCTCCTTATTTAACAGATCAAATCTCCAATCCTAATTCCGCAAAGGCTTCCCCTTGGTGAGCATATGCTGTATCCGTTCAAGGGTCTTGCGCTCCGCACAAAGTTCCAAAAAGGTCTTACGTTCCAGATCCAATAGATATTGCTCAGAGACTTCAGTAGGTGCCGACAGGTTGCCGCCACACATGACCCAGCCCAACTTTTCTGAAATCTTACGGTCATAGTCCGATATATAGTTTCCTTCCCGCATGGAAGATGCCCCGACATAGACAATACCTAGCCCCTGATTGCCCAGAACTTTGATATCATCACGCGGTGTAGGCTGCACATAGCCGGCATCAGCCAATTCCAATGCTTTGGCTTTTGCATCGGCCAGCAGTCGCGCCCGATTCATGGTGATCGCGAATTTGCCCTCCTGCAGATAGCCCAATTCGTACGCTTCGACAGCCGAAGTGGAAACCTTTGCCTGACCAATGGTCAAAAATTTATCTTTCAACGTATTTTGTACGATCTGATCACTTTTAAATTCGTCGGAAGCGCGGAGGGTAAACTCTTTTGTACCGCCCCCGCCGGGGATGACACCTACTCCGAGTTCCACGAGTCCCATATACGTTTCGGCATGCGCCTGCACAAAATCGGCATGCATCGCAAACTCGCATCCGCCACCCAAAGTCATCTGAAACGGTGCTACGACGACCGGTATGGAGGAATAGCGCAGGCGCATGGAAGTATTCTGAAACGCCCGTACAGCCATATTCAGTTCGTCAAAATCCTGTTCGACCGCCATCATGAAAATCATTCCGATATTTGCCCCAGCAGAAAAGTTTTTCCCATCGTTGGAAATGACCAGTCCACGGTACTCTTTTTCGGCTAGATCAATCGCTTTGTTTAAGCCCTGGATCACGTCGCCACCAATGGTATTCATCTTGGTATGGAATTCACAGTTGATGATTCCATCTCCGAGGTCAATGATCGACACACCTGTATTCTTCCAGATCGTTTTGCTTTCACGAATATGGTCCAATACAATCAGGTCTTCAGTACCGGGAATCGGTTTATACGATTTTGTAGCGATATCGTAGTAATGACGAACACCATTTTTGATGGTGTAGAACGACTCATGCCCGGACTCCAGCATTTCGTGTACCCAAGAAGCCACTTCGCCATCCTGACCGGGCAGGCGCTTCTCTTCGGCTTTAATTTTCGCCAATGTCTCCCGAACACCCAATGCATCCCAGACTTCAAAAGGTCCAAGTTCCCAGCCAAAGCCAGCACGCATGGCATCGTCTATACGGAAAAAGTCATCTGTAATCTCCGGCACGCGGCGTGACACATATTCAAATAAGGGATAATGCATCGCCCGGAAGAGCGCAGCAGCTTTATCGGTCCCCTGTTCATACACTTTCATACGCTGGCGGATATCCTCGACGGGCTTGGTCGCTTCCAGTGTGGACGATTTAACTTTCTGCTGTGTGCCATATTCCAGTGTCTGAAGATTTAAGGATAAAATTTCGGAATTACCATCGGCACCTTTGACCTTCTCGTAAAAGCCTTTTTTTGTCTTTTCACCAAGCCATTTATTTTCCACCATCTTGCTGACAAATTCAGGCAGCGTAAACACCCCCTTGGCTTCATCCTCCGGTGCATTTTGGGCCAGCCCATTAGCCACATCGACCAAGGTGTCGAGTCCTACAACATCCGCCGTACGGAATGTCGCCGATTTGGGATGCCCCATCGCTGGACCAGTGTATTTATCCACTTCTTCTACCGTCAGCCCCAGAGGTTCGACCAAATGCGTTACGGCAAGCATAGAATACACGCCGATACGGTTGCCGATAAAGGCTGGAGTATCTTTACATAAAACCACGGATTTGCCCAGCATCTTATCCCCAAAATGCAGGATAAAATCGACTACTTCGGGTTTGGTATGTGGCGTCGGAATCACTTCTAATAACGGAAGGTAACGCGGCGGATTAAAAAAGTGCGTACCGCAAAAATGATCTTTGAAATCTTCGCTGCGGCCCTCCGCCATCAGATGAATAGGAATCCCAGAAGTATTGGACGTGATCAGCGTACCGGGCTTACGGAACTGCTCTACGCGCTCAAAGACAGATTTTTTGATATCCAGGCGCTCGACCACGACCTCAATGATCCAGTCCACATGTGCGATATCTTTCAAATTATCATCAAAATTACCGGTCTTAATACGCTTTACGAATGATTTGCTGTAAATTGGTGATGGATTTGTTTTTAAGGCTGTCTCCAGCGAACTGTTGACAATCCGGTCCCGGACGACCTTGCTCTCCAATGTCAACCCTTTCGCCTGCTCTGCAGGCAAAAGTTCACGGGGAACAATATCCAGCAACAGCACCTCAACACCAATGTTAGCAAAATGACATGCAATTCGCGAGCCCATAACACCCGAACCGAGAACTGCCACTTTTCTAATATTTCTGTTCATCATAATATATTTATCATGCACATCTGCGCACTTGGTTTCACTTAAATGACTACTTCTTCTCTATAGTTGGACGCTAACTCATTGAGCTTGGCCAATGAAGCAATCAGCTGATTACGCTCTTCCTCAGAAAAATTTTCAGCCAGATACTGATTGAAATTACGCACTACGTCTTTTGCGATCCTCCTCTTCTCACGGCCCAGTTCGGTCAAGTACACTTTTACAGACCGCTTGTCCGTCGTACTGGTCTCGCGATAGATAAATCCCAACGACTCCAAATTATTCAACACACGAGACAAACTTGTTGTTTTAACTCCCGTCAAATTGGCGATCTGGGAAACAGGTGTCCCCTCTTTATGGATATTAATTAAGATATAACCGGCTGCTTGCGTAAACCCGTGCTGAGAAGCGATCTGGTTATATTTATTGGCAATCGTCTGCCAGCCTGTTTTTAGAAAATAGTCTATTGTCTGATTTTGGTTCATAGCGTATCCACAAGTCATTTATTATGCTTGCATAACAAATATAACAGGAAAGATTTAGAATAACAAGCACGAAGATGTAATTTTTGTTAAATCGCCAACGATAAGCGCCAGGCAGCGTTTTTCTTACCTTTCAATGACCAAAAGTCAATATGTGGAAAACTTTTAACAACTGATAAACAGCCAGATAATAGAAATTAAACAACTTTTATTCACAGCGAATATACGACATTCAAAATTAATTGCTTTAAATTTGTCCAAACAAACATCAACATCGTATGGCTTTAGTAAACATACCTCGCTTGGACTTGTTGCATTATACACAAGGTACCCAGGAACAACGGAATCAATTTATTCAGGATATCGGCAAGGCATTCAACGAAACAGGCTTTGTGACTATAGCAAATCATGGCTTATCTAAAGAACTGATCGAAGAACTCTACCAGGTCGTCCCTGCATTCTTTAATCTGCCTACTGAGACGAAAGAAAAATATGAATTTCCTGAGCTTGCCGGTCAGCGTGGATACACAGCTAAGGGGAGGGAAAAAGCAAAAGATGCCAAAACGCCGGACCTCAAGGAATTTTGGCAGCGCGGCCAGACCATTGTTGGTGAAGAATACTCCAAAACAGATTTCCCTGACAATCCCGAGGTAGAAGAAATTCCCCGCTTCAACAGCGTGACTGCTGAAGTCTATAAAAAGTTAGAAGATACAGGCCGCGAGCTCCTGAAAGCCATCGCTGTCTATTTAGGCCTTGAGGAGACGTATTTTGAGCAATTTGTTATCAATGGCAATTCGATTTTACGTGCGATCCATTACTTCCCGATCACTGACCCGGATGCATTGGCACCGGATGCTGTGCGTGCAGGAGCACATGAAGACATTAATTTGATCACGCTGCTCATCGGCGCCAGTGCGGATGGCCTGGAGGTCTTAACCAAAGACGGTGAATGGTTCCCCATAAAAGCGAAGGGTGAAGATATCGTCATCAACGTGGGTGACATGCTGCAGCGCCTGACCAACAATAAGCTGAAATCAACCACGCATCGTGTTGTTAATCCACCTCGTGAAAAAATGGGCACATCAAGATATTCAATTCCGTTCTTTCTACACCCAAAATCATCGATGAGCCTGGCTTCTCTGGATTCCTGTATCGATGCAACTCACCCCAAAGTATATGAAGACTATACCGCCGGACAGTATTTAGACGAAAGATTGCGGGAAATTGGTCTGAAGATGTAAGAATACACACAGCGACAACGTTATACCGGATTCATTCTGCATTGTGCATAAAAAAGCCGATCATACGATCGGCTTTTTTATGCACAGATTAACTGATCTTTATTTTAACCTGTAACCGATGCCCACATTTAAAAAGATATTGTGCAACCCGAAACTGATACTTTCAAAACCGGTTTTCATGATATTATTAAACCCATAATCGAGCTGAGCCAAGGCTAGAAACCTCCCATTGATATGATATTGCGTTCCGGCACTTAACCCCACATCTATGTTCCGCACGCTTTCTTTAAAGTCATAATCAGCATGATCGACGACAATCTTGTTGCCCGTCGGCTGCTCATGCCTTAGATATCCATTATACGCTTCGCCATAAAATTCTTTCCGGACGGCAAAGGAGACATAAGGTCCAGCAAGCACATCCCATCGCTCAGCGAGCCTGTAAACAGCCTGTAAGGGCAAGGAAACATACAGATTATGTACTTTCGTCGTAATGTCTCCAGTATAATACCCCCTTAATTCCTCCCTCGAGTCATTCACAGCATTAAACGTGGTTTTATAACTCTTTACCGAGGCCTTTGTGTCCATGCCCTTTCCTTCAAAAAGAAGACCCAACGACAGGCCCCATCTGGAGTCCAAGGTATAGTTCGCTTTTGCTCCGACAAAAAAGGGTACATTTGGACTGTAGCTTTTAATCTTTCGGATTTCCCGCGGCAAAGATAATGGCGTTGCACCGCCTACCTGCCCACCTAAAACAAACTGCAGCCCCAGCTTGTCAGCCTTATCAGCCCTTTCCTGTGCATGGATGACCCCGAGAAAACAGGTCATGATCAGCAGCACGACGATATATAGTTTATTATTCATTATTTTTTCGTTACAATTTTCAGATCATCCACAATCAATTTACTTCCCACAGCTCCGATAAAATTATCGCCATACTTACTTGACGACATCACAATGGCAATGCTGTAATCCAGATTAGTCACAGCAGCAGCGTCGACCGGGGCCGTGTATTTAAATGGCAGAACAAATTTGACAAAGTCATCTCCAGCCGTTGCGCTACCATCATCAAGACGGGCGATAGCAACAATACTCCGATCCGTCAAGATGTTATGGCCAGTGAGAAAAGATTTCTTCTTTTTCGGGTCAGGCTCCGAGTCCATCAGCTGCTTGCGGTTGTAGAATACGGCATAGATGTCACATGAATCCTTTATGTCGACGGGCTTTAAATCTTTGTCTGTGACAGTTGCTCCCGGAGTATATTTATAGTACCCTTCCAAGGCCACTGGGATTTGATTAAATGGCAGGCCAAAGTGGGTTGCGGCAAGCGGGTCAGTTAATACTGGCCCTGTGTCAAATGACCCTATAAAAAGATTTCCCGCTGCTATCGGTTTTTTAAACAGTGCTCCAAAAGACCCCGTGAGCTTGGTTTCCAATAACGCTGCTTTCGAACCCGAATGTGCATCTGTCGTTGTTTTTGTCGGGTAAGATTCAGGCGCTTTTGTTCCACCTCCCATACTTAATGTCAGCGAGAAGCTCGCGTTGCCCGACCCCCAGTTGTAGAAATCCTGACCATCTATTGTGTTGAAGAAAATCGTGAATTTATCATCTTCATCTATCTTAACGTCCTCAAAACCGTACTCCGTCGGTACAAAGCCATTATCGGTTTTCACAATTTTCACGAGATAATTTTTGTTAAAACGGCGGTCTTCTGAGGTCACTTGATAATAGACACCATTTGCTAACAGCTGATCGACGAGCACCTTACTCGTATCCTGTTCTCCAACCGGCATTTTTAAAGAATCAGCCAACAGTTTGATCGTCGCCCCCGGAGTAAGATCAAAGTTGATATTCAACTTGGCCAGATCATGTCTATTCGGTTTAAGATAAAGCGTAACCTGATTATTGGCAATGACTGGATCCAGCAAAAACACATCCTCAGCGCTACGAACGCCGACGATATCTGCTTCCATATTCAGCGCTTCTTCTTTTATGCAACTTCCAAGACCTAAAAGCAGCATAAAACAAATCCCTAACAGGTCAATTCCTCTTCGTTTCATAAAAATAATATTCGTGTAAAATGACAGCCATGTATTGAGTGATACACGGATGGGGCAAAGCTACGAACTCCCCGTCTCAAACAAATTATTTCTGGCGGCTTTTCTCGTCCCGCAACTAATTCTTTACATTTCGCAAGGCCTTTTAAATATGGAGTTCTTCCCTGATTTTACGTGACAAACTGTTGACGACAAGTTCATAACTATGCTGGATGAGCTGCTGTAGTGTACTGTCATCCAGTTCGCGATTTGCAAACACGGTATTCCAGTGCTTTTTATTCATATGATATCCCGGCAATACCGTCTGACTATACGTTTCCCGCAGTGCAATGGCCCGCTCGGGGTCACATTTTACATTAAACCGAAGCTCTCCGATCTGGTCGAGTCCGACGAGCAGAAAAACTTTGCCCCCGATCTTAAACACCAGCGTATCCGGACCAAAAGGCGTCTCTTCCATGACCGGACCAATGGACAGACAATATTCTCTTAACTCTTCTATGTTCATATCTTGTACTTAATTTTGTAGCTCCCGTCACATGTAAGGTCTCTGAAAGATAAATTTGACAACCAATGGTATAAATTTAACAAAATTGCTGCTAAGTTAAATGCTAGATTTGTCTTTCATCAAGGATCGGCTTTACATACATGAAAAAATACATCCGACAAATACACTGCAGGCTATTATTGCTTACGATAATAGTAAGCCTATCTTTACAGTGCAAAAGTATGGACACCACAAACCACCAGGACAATATGAATCAAGACAACATCATCGCTGCTGTCGTCAGTGGACAGATCAGCGCGGTAAAAAACTATCTGGCAGCAGGCGGTGATGCCAACCGAAAAGCAGCCGATTCGAAATCCTTGCTCCTGATTGCCACAGAAAAAAATAACAGGGATATGGCGCAGCTATTACTGCGATATGGTGCCGATGTCAACCTGCAGAGCGGTAACGCGGACAGCCCCTTTTTATATGCCGGCGCAGCTGGTTATACGGAGCTCGTCAGGCTTTATCTCAAGCACGGTGCAGACTTCAAAATCTTCAACCGTTATCATGGTACGGCACTGATCCCTGCCTGTGAGCGCGGGCATATTGAGACCGTACGCTTACTCGCCAATACGAAAGGATTCCCCATAGATCACGTCAACCGCTTAGGTTGGACAGCGTTGCTGGAAGCCATCATACTCGGCGACGGAAGTCAAAAGTATGTGGAGATTGTCAAAATCCTGTTGGACGCCAAATGCGACAAAACCATCCCAGACAGTGAAGGCATTACGCCCTTACAACATGCCAGACAACGTGGTTTTACTGCGATCGCAACCTTATTGGAGTAGCGCGTTTTGTACCGGCAGTTTTGGTGAAAGCAAAATGATTTATTTCCCCAGCAGGGATTGAATTTCCTTTTGGATTTCCCCGCCTTTATCTGCGTTATACCATTTCTGGATCTCTTCTTTGATCTCCGAAAAGTCTTTGCCAGCTTCTTTTAACCTTAAAAATAGCTGTTGGCACGCTTTGGGACGAGGCCCCCAGACCGCTATATCCCGGCCTTCTTCGTCACGCACAACAAGGATCGGAATAGATTTCCCCCCGTTTGTCAAATACGAATCGATCAGAAAAGGCGCGCTGTCACGCAACTGGATGTCGACTGTAATATTTGGATTCTGTGCAGCCATCTTCACCAGCATGGGCACCGAATGTGCAGCGTCACCACACCATGGCTCTGTAATAATTATCCATTGCTGTTTTTGTGATACACCTGCAATAAACTGTTGAAAATCCACGGACAGCTCAAAACGCTTCAACCAACGTCCCATTCTGGACCAATTCATTTTTGTGTATTGAAAGTACTCTTCGTCCTGATATGTCGGGTGATTTTCGGGATGATTCAAGATATCTTCAAACTGCTGTAAATAAAATTCAAACGTCATAACATCTATTTTGTGCAAAGGTAATTTTTTAGATACAACTTTCTCAAAAAATCCTTATATTATCAATTTAACACTACTTAACACTTTGCTAGATTATCTTTGACAGATATAGCCAGTACATGAAAAGATTAATTCACATCATACTGCTCTTATTACTTTTTGTTCACGGCGTTGCTGTCGCTCAAATAAGCATAAAGGGGAAAATCATAGACAAAGCAGACAACAAACCGTTGACTAACGCCTCCATCATCTTACTGAACAGAGATTCGGTGCTCCGTTATTACAACAGAGCAAATGAAGAGGGGAAATTTATGCTGAAAAATGTCACTCCCGGAAGCTACATCGTGCTGGCCACCTACCCTAAGTTCGAACTGTATAGCGATACTATCGCAGTAGCAGATAATGACATCGACCTGAAAGAGATCAAAATCAGTTCACAAAAAAATGTGCTCGAGGAAGTCATCGTCACCCGCAGGCTGCCCATTACGCTGAAAGGCGATACCATCGAGTATGATGCCGCCAGTTTTGCAACCGAAAAAAATGCTAAACTCGAGGATCTCCTACGGCGCCTGCCCGGCTTTACCGTATCGGGCAATGGCAGCATTACCGCTCAGGGAAAGGCTGTTCAAAAGGTGTTTATCGATGGCGAAGAGTTTTTTGGCTACGATCCCAAAATTGCTATCCGCAATGTTCGGGCTGATGCGGTAGATAAAGTGCAATTGTATGAGAAAAAATCGGAAGAAGCGGAGCTGTCCGGTATAGATGATGGTGTCCGCATCCAGACCGTAAACGTGGTGTTGAAGGAGAAGGCAAGGAAGGGTATTTTCGGGAATATGGAAGCCCTCGGCGGCACAAAAGAGCTCTACGCCGGCAATCTATTTGCAGCGAAATTTAACAGAACGGAGCGGATCGGCATTACCGCCAACCACAACAATATGGGCGGCGCCAACGGATTTGAGGGTTCTATGCGCATGAACAACCAGATTACGGGCCAGCCATTAAGCACCTCGCTCGGCGCAAACTACGAGAACCAGTTTTTCAAGAAAGCCTTAAAGGTAAATGCCAATTATAACTATAATAACAATAGCAACAAAAACGAATCTGAAAATTATAATAAAAACGTCCTTCCAGATAATTCCATCCTGGAGACAAACAGTAAAAACCGCACAAAAAGCGGTTCGCGGACCAATGGCGTGAGGTCGCATTTCAACATCCGGCTGGACTCTACCCAAAACATAGACGTCCAGGCAAATGCCAACTGGCTAAATAACGACAATAGCAACAATACCGAAAGCTTTACGAGGGATGGCCAAGGAACCGACATCAGTAAATTCAGAGAGGAGAACGCATCAAACACATCAACCAGGAGCAACAACCTGCGTTTAAACTACCGAAAGAGACTGAAGGCGGGGAGTTCACTCAATCTGATGATCGCGAACAACAGGAATGAGTCCACTTCCACCAGCAAGGTAAACTCTGAGACCATCATTTTTAAAAGTAATGACACCACCCGTATCAACCAGGACAGAACAGGCAGTAATAAGGGGAATGACTTTGCGTCTTCGCTCAATTTCAACAAACGGATAAGTGATTTTATGAACATAGCGCTAGGCTATAGTTTCAATTATTCCAAACGCACCAATACACAAAATTCGGTTGATAATATAACCCACCAATTCGATTCCTTATATTCAAAAAACCAGATCGACGACAATACCAATCAAGGGATCAATGTCCACCTATCGTACAGAAAGGAAAAATTTGACATTAATGTATCCAACCGAACCTTCTACAAAGATCAAAAACTGCAAGATAGCTACAGGAATATTGACTTATCTAGAAATTTCTGGGACAACAACTTGAATCTTGATGCGAATTACAGGATCACAAAGAGCAAAAATATCCGGCTGTCTTATATGAGTTCCAGCATCATCCCTTCTTTTGAGCAATTACAGCCTCTGCAGCCGCAGACCAATCCATTGTTCCAACAGGTCGGTAATCCAGACCTGAAACGCGCGGTCAACAACAACATCTCCGCTAACTACAACGCATTTAGTTTATTGAAGGGAACCAATATGAATGTCAATGGGAATATTTCTTTTATCCGCAACCCCATTGTAAACAAAACGACAGTACTCGAAAATTCGGCACAGATCAGCAGCTATGAAAATCTGTCCGGTAAGTCAAACTGGAATGCGGGGCTCAACATCAACCACATGCAACCTTTGGCCAACCGCCGCATCAACTTCAATAAAAGTGCAAATTTCCGCTACAACAACAGCTACAGCTATACGAGGTTCGGAAACGAGCAGTCCGCCGGCGACTTCCTTCTGAACAATGCGAAAAATACTTCTTTTGGTGTAGGCGCAAGTGTGAATGAACAAAATTCTGAGGGCTTTGACTTTGATTTATCGTTGAATACCGGACTCAATCTGCAACAAAACTCAATTAATAAACAGTACGATGCCACCAGCTTCGAAGGCAGTGCTTCGGGATATATCAAATACTTCCTTCCGAAGAAATTCAATATTGTCACCAATCTATATTACAGCTATACAGGGCCGACAAAACTTTATAGAAAATCAATCAATCAGTTTTTCACCAATGTCGAACTGGAGAAAAAAGTACTAAAAGATCAGAGCCTCACACTCAGTGTCAAAGCTTTTGACCTCTTTAACACGTTTAACAACACCCGCCGTACTAATAGTGACACGAACTATTCAGAATCGGTTCAGCAAGTATTGACACGCTATTTTCTCCTGGGTGTGAAGTGGGATTTTAACAAATATTTAGGTAAAGGAAATGATTAGAATCTGTTTTTTCATGATACTATGCTGTCTGTCTGTACGATCTCTACAGGCACAATACGCCTATTTTGGCAGTCGCGGTACGATAAGTTTTGATAAGGTGATGTACACCAAGGCCCGCATACGGGAGCTGTCCAGCGACAGGAATTCAGGAATGCGCGGCGGCATGATGCTGGATTATATGGATAATATTCCTGAATCCCAGACGGAAAAGCTGAACCTGTATTTCGACGAGAATTCGACCGTGCTGCTGCAGGATGACAATACCGGCGAAGAAAAGCAACATACGAGCGGCAAAATGCGGACAACGACGGGTGCAGCAAATTCTCCTCGCGGCAACAGAAACCGTGGTTCTGTGCGTGGCGGTGGTGCTTGGGGCATGTATGGCGGACGCAGCAGTCGCAATGCCAAAGTGCTGTATCAGGATCTAAAGGCAGGGACGGCCGATATCCAACTGGATGTAGATGAAAAATACCTCCTCTCAGAAACGCTGGATAGTATCACATGGCGTTTCACCGAAGAATTCCGCAATATCGCAGGGATCAACTGCCGCCGAGTGAACGGCGCGACCAAAGACTCCCTTTATCTTATTGCCTATTATACCGAAGAGATTCCGGTATCTGCAGGACCGGCACTGACACATGGCCTTCCGGGCATGATACTGGGTTTGGTCATCCCCGAAATGCATATCCAATACTGGGCCACCAATGTGGCTTATACCAATAACCCTGTTCCATCAGACTGGCGCGACAAGAAATCCAAAAAGATGAAGTTTACCGAATTTACCGATCTCTTTGGCAGATATATGCCACGCAATCGACAGAATGAATCCGCCAAAAAGCGGATATTGGAACAACTGGTCTACTGAAAATGTCAGTTTGGCAGTACATCAGGACAAATTGATGACAAATAGTGATTTTTTTACAAAACATTTCGATTGGCATAAGGGTTGATAATAGATGATAGAATTTGTTTTAGTAAAAAAATTAAAATACAAGATATGTCTAAAATTATAGGAATTGACTTAGGTACTACAAACTCATGTGTTGCCGTAATGGAAGGTAACGAGCCTGTAGTAATTACGAATAACGAAGGTAAACGTACCACGCCTTCAATCGTAGCTTTCGTAGAAGGTGGAGAGCGTAAAGTTGGTGACCCAGCCAAACGTCAGGCAATTACCAACCCACATAAGACGATTTATTCTATCAAACGTTTTATGGGTCTTTCATACGACGAATCAGTCAAAGAAGCTGAACATGTTCCTTACAAAGTCGTTAAGGGCGACAACAATACGCCACGCGTAGAAATTGACGACCGCAAATATACTCCACAAGAAATTTCTGCTATGATTCTTCAAAAAATGAAGAAAACAGCTGAAGATTTCTTGGGTCAGGAAGTGACTGAGGCAGTAATTACCGTTCCTGCATACTTCAACGACGCGCAACGTCAAGCCACTAAAGAAGCTGGTGAGATCGCCGGACTCTCTGTCAAACGTATCATCAACGAACCTACTGCTGCAGCATTGGCTTACGGCCTTGATAAGGCACACAAAGACATGAAAATTGTCGTATTTGACTGTGGTGGTGGTACACATGACGTTTCAGTATTGGAATTAGGTGATGGTGTATTTGAAGTCAAATCAACCGACGGTGATACACACTTAGGTGGTGACGACTTTGACAACGTGATCATTAACTGGTTAAATGAAGAGTTTAAAAACGACAACAATGGCTTTGATCTGAAAAAAGATCCTATGGCATTGCAACGTTTGAAAGAAGCTGCTGAAAAAGCGAAAATTGAATTGTCAAGCGCAACATCAACAGAAATCAATTTACCATACATCACTGCTGACGCAACTGGACCAAAACACTTAGTCCGTACATTGTCACGCGCTAAATTTGAAGCTTTGGCAGCAGATTTAATTCAAAGAACGATTGCACCTTGTGAATCTGCATTGAAAAATGCCGGTTTCAGCAAATCAGATATCGACGAAATTATCCTTGTGGGTGGTTCGACACGTATCCCTGCTATCGTTGATGCCGTGAAAAACTTCTTTGGAAAAGAGCCTTCTAAAGGTGTAAACCCAGACGAAGTGGTCGCTCTAGGGGCAGCTATCCAAGGTGGTGTATTGACTGGTGAAGTAAAAGATGTCTTGTTATTGGATGTTACCCCACTTTCGTTGGGTATTGAGACCATGGGTGGCGTAATGACCAAACTGATCGAGGCCAATACAACGATTCCGACCAAAAAATCAGAAACATTCTCTACAGCATCAGACAATCAGCCTTCTGTGGAGATCCATATCTTACAAGGTGAACGTCCAATGGCAAACCAAAACCGTACCATCGGCCGCTTCCACTTGAACGATATTCCACCAGCACCACGTGGCGTTCCGCAAATCGAAGTTACTTTTGACATCGATGCCAATGGTATCATCAAAGTATCAGCAAAAGATAAAGCGACTGGTAAAGAGCAAAACATCCGTATTGAAGCTTCTTCAGGTCTTTCTGACGAAGAAATCAAACGTATGAAAGAGGAAGCTGAAGCAAATGCGGATGCAGATAAAAAAATGAAAGAGGAAGCTGACAAAATTAATGCAGCTGACGCGCTGATCTTCTCAACTGAAAAACAATTGAAAGAATACGGCGATAAAATTTCAGCAGATAAAAAAGCGCCTATCGAAGCTGGCTTAACTAAGTTAAAAGCAGCATATGAAGCGAAAAACTTCGCTGATATCGATGCCGCTTCTGCAGAATTGCAAAATGCATGGAATGCGGCTTCAGAAGAAATGTACGCTGCTTCACAAGGTGGCGCACAACAGCCACAGGGAGATGCCGGCCAGGCGCAAGGCGGAAACCAGGGCGGTGATGATGTCACTGACGTGGATTACGAAGAAGTGAAATAACTTCGCTGATCAGAAAAGGAAAAAGCTCCGGCCGTTGGCCCGGAGCTTTTTTTTATTTCCTTATTTTTTTCTATAGTGGCTCAATATGCCTTTGTCCAATGTCGCCCATATACCGGCAGGCATACCGGCTTTCTTCAAAGCGTTATTGGTCCAGGTATTACAGGAATAAAACATACTGTAAGCGCCCTTAGCTTCATAAAACGCATCCGCATCATCATATTGGGCATTCGTTTCGACCAAGATGGGATGCCCCTCGTGCAGATCCAGCGACTCGTGTATATATTGTATCAATGCACGATACTGCTGTGGACTTATTTTATAGCCAAAACATAGATCGTTTTCCTGAATGGCCCGATAATATGTCACATGGATGGCAGACTCGCCAAGACCGAAAGCAGCAGTAAAAGCTGTCGAAGCTTTCAGATCCTTCCATTCCGGCGTCTCCAGATAGAAGCCTTTGTCGCCCCAGCCTATGCCCACATAGTGGTAATCCGTTTTTTTTCCCCGCGTGTTGGCATAAGGGAATAAGGTAGACCAGTCCATCTCGGCGGACAGCACAGGCACTACCACATCGGTGTGAACGCCATTGGATTTCACATATACCTGAATACTGCGGTCAGCAGCGGCATCGATACGAGCGGCAGCAAGCCTCGACAAGCTGTATTCCGCTACGAGATATAAAACGCAAAAACCAATAATTCCTAAAATAATATACCCTAACACTTTAAGCAATCTTTTCATGTAAACCAGCTATTAGCGAAATTACCACAGGCAGCTCCGGGTTTCCTTCGTCTTCAAAAAAAAACCTGCATTGCCTACACAATACAGGTTCAATATAAGCTATTTCTTTTAGCTCTTAAAATAACTTTTCGGGATACACCCCTTCGGCAACCAATTTGGAAATTGATTCCTGAACGATGGGTTTATCTTCTTTGTATGTAACGCCAAACCATTTGGATGAGGTTGGGATTACCTTGAAATCCGCCATTTTATGTTTTACCATATAATCCGGAACAGAAGGAATAAAGAATTCGGCTTTTGGATTTTCTTTATTCTCTTCCACAAATGCCGGAAACATGGATTGTGCCACTTCGAAAATTTTGGGCGTAAAACCCCAGAAGTTCATTGAAACACGCGTCTGAGGATCGAGGTCGTATTCAACGCCGTTCTCTTCATACACAATCCTGCGGCTGTCACCTTCGCCTTTATAATAGATATTAGTACGCTCCGTGACACTTTCCATATGCCCTGTAGGGCTAACTTCACAGACACCGCGGGAGACATAGCCGTAGTCGGACATGGTATTACCTACCTGAAAGCCCATCAAGGACATCTGCTCGTCAGAGACTTCGGTAGTTAAAAACCGGGCCATTTTTTCAAAAGAATCTGATCCGTAGAAATCGTCAGCATTGATGACGCAGAAAGGCTCCTTCACCTTATCTTTTGCGCTCATGACAGCATGTGCAGTACCCCAGGGTTTGGTTCTCTCGATGACATGACTGACACCGAACTTCGTTAAATCAAAATCTTGAAAAGCGTAGTCTACCTCAATTTTACCTTCCAATTTTTTATCAAAAGCTTCTTTCATTTTATCCAGAAATTCTTCGCGGATAATGAAAACAACTTTTCCAAATCCTGCACGAATGGCATCATAGATGGAGTAGTCAATAATTGTCTCACCGTGTGGGCCAAAACCATCTACTTGTTTTAAAGAACCATACCGGCTAGCCATTCCTGCTGCCAAAATCAAAAGGGTTGGTTTACTCATATTTAAATTGCGTTAATAGAACTTTCTTTTCGTCCGCAAACTTAGCTAAAATTGCCTGTAAAAGCAAATGGACACATTCCCTTGCCGCAGCCAAACTGGGTTTATCTGAAGACGTAAAACATGAATTTTCTGTTATTTCTTTTTTAAAAATGCATTTAGTAAGCCAGTGGCAAGTTTACCCAGCAGCTTTACGCCTTCTCTTGCGAGCGTCGTCGTCGCCGTCCGCTGTGCAGCCTCCAGCGGAGTCTGGCTTCTCGAAGTGGACCTGCTCGCCTTAGCGGCTTCTTTTTCGGCAGCCGCACGCTGCTCCTCCTGCGCTACAACTTGCATTTTCTCATCAATAATTTCTGCCGCAGAACGATTTTCCAGCCTCTCCAGATACTTCATGCGCAGGTCAGACTGATTGATGATCTGCTGGATCGTCGCGTCATCTGCGGGCCCCATCACTGCACGGGCAGCTACAAGGTGGGTCGCTACGACTTCAGTCGGAATTCCCTTATCGTTCAGTACCGTGATCAGCGCCTGGCCCGTACCTAAGGAAGTCAGGATCTGGTCGATCTCATAAAAATCTGATTTCGGGTAGGTCTTTACTGTTTTCTTCAGGTTTTCAGCATCATTGGGAGTAAAGGCCCGCAAAGCATGTTGCACACGGTTTCCTAATTGCGCCAACACCGATTCAGGAACATCCGTCGGAGACTGGGTGCAGAAAAATACGCCGATTCCTTTAGAACGGATCAAGCGGATAATCTGATCCACCTGCGTCAAGAACGCTTTTGATGCTCCATTGAAGAGCAGATGGGCTTCGTCAAAGAAAAAGACCAATTTGGGTTTATCAGGATCGCCTACCTCCGGCATATTTTTGAAAAGCTGCGCCAACAAACTCAGCAAAAACGTTGAATAGAGCACAGGCTGGTCCTGCACATCCGAAATATTCAATAAGCTAATCACACCTTTGCCATCCACTTTCTGGAATAAATCGTTAATATCAAATTCCTTTTCGCCAAAGATGTGCGCCAATCCCTGCTGTTCCAATGCAACAATCTTACGGAGAATAGTTCCCGAGCTCGCCGAGCTGATCTTACCGTAATCGTTTTTGATTTCCTCACTTCCCGGACCGTCCGAAAGATAGGTCAACAGCTTCTTGGTATCGTCAAAGTCGATCAAAGGCATCTGATGATCCTGTGCGTATTTAAACATCGCTGCCAGTACCCCTGTCTGCGTTTCGTTCAACTCTAAAATTCTACCCAGCAAAACAGGGCCAAAATCCTCCACAGTAATCCGCATCGGAATGCCCTTATTGCCTGACAGCGAATAGAGCTCAACAGGAAAGCTCGAAGGTACAAAGGGCACACCTACAGCATTCCCACGGTCAATGAGGGCCTGATTGCTTACGCCTGGAACCGCAAGACCAGAGAGATCTCCCTTGACATCGAGCATGAATACGGGCACCGCGGCGTCCGACAGCTGCTCGGCTATGAGCTGCAATGTCCGCGTTTTACCAGTTCCTGTTGCTCCTGCGATCAAGCCGTGACGGTTCATCATTTTCAAGGCTAGGTTCACTTTCGCCTCCGCCAGGATTTCGCCGTTCAGAATTCCGGCACCTAAGTATATAAACGCCCCTTTGGGGTTATAAGAAGCTTGAACCTCCTCAATAAATTGTTCTTTATTTGCCATGAGAAAAGGCTTAAAATGTATGTATTATAAATTTGATTCAAAACTTACCAAAAAATAATCTTTTCGTCACAATTTCGTGCCAAAATGCATTTTTTTCGCACTTTTAATTTGAAATTAACATAGAATTGCTATTTTTACGATGTAAAACAATTAAGATAAAGGTAATAAAAAATGTTAAATAAGAGATTTAGATTTGTGGCCGCATTCATTTGTGCGATCATCTTTTTCACAAAGATGGCCATATCTATTTCGCCTATTTTTTCGAACAGTTTAGATCAAAATACCATCTTACAGGTTGTTTTGCAGCTTGAAATCGAGAACAACAATGGCGCAAGCAGCGACACGCTTGAAACGGCTTCAAAATTCTTCAATACAAAAACAGACGACCCTATTGTTTTTGAAAGTATCCTCGTTGAGAACCAAGGAAAACAGAAAAACTATCTAAAAAACGAGAAAAGCATTTTAGCTTTCCATCCTACGGTTCCAACTCCGCCTCCTAACTGTTAAACTATACGTCCCATTAGGGATGTATGACTTCATCCGCAAGCTGAATCCCAGCCTGTGCGGTTTTTTATTGACTTTTTTATTGAACATACTGCCTACAGTCGACGTTGGAAGGGAACGCTTTGGCACCTATCCTTAACTGTCGCAGCATGCTTCATGAAGATTTGTTTAACAGATAAACACGAATTTTATGTTTGGAACTCGTACGTCTGCTTTTCTGAAACTTTCGAAAAGAGACTTAAAATATGATTTCCCAGCTAGTGTTGTGGTGTTTTTGGTGGCACTTCCATTATGTTTGGGAATTGCAATGGCCTCAGGTGCGCCATTGTTTGCAGGATTATTGACTGGTGTAATTGGTGGAATCGTCGTCGCTTCAATCAGTAAATCACCATTAAGTGTGAGCGGACCAGCCGCTGGGCTTACGGTTATCGTACTCGGAGCTATACAGAGCCTGGGGGCCTATGAAACTTTCTTGCTCGCGGTCGTCATTGCGGGTGTGCTACAGGTGATTTTGGGTATACTCAAGGCTGGCATGATCGGAAACTACTTCCCTTCAGCAGTTATCGTGGGTATGCTGGCCGCAATCGGTATCACAATCATTATGAAGCAGATCCCTCTCGCACTGGGATTGGTGGAAACCCATGCTTTTGAATTAGACAATGGACACGGCATCGGCGCGTACTTCGATACATTGGTATCCGCTATCAACTTTGGCGCATTCATTATATGTGCTCTGTCGCTGGCGATCTTGATTTTCTGGCCGGCCATTCCGAAACTCAGCAAAGTACCGGCACCACTGGTTGTGGTTATTGTCGGTGTCATTCTAGCTTATTTCTTTCAGGGCTCTTCTTTTCAGCTGCATGACAAACAGTTTGTAGTGGTCCCCATCGTTGGCTCTTTTGCTGAATTTACGGGGCTATTCACCTTGCCGGATTTCACTCAGATTGTCAACAAAGATGTGTGGATCGTGGCATTTACGATTGCCATTATTGCCAGCCTCGAAACCCTCCTTAGCATCGAAGCTGTAGACAAAATAGACCCCTATAAGCGCAACACGCCGACCAACCGTGAGCTCATTGCGCAGGGTGTGGGCAATATGACCAGCGGGCTCCTGGGCGGTTTGCCGTTGACTTCGGTTATCGTCCGCTCGTCAGCAAATGTCAATGCCGGCGCCAAAACAAGACAATCGGCTATGTTGCACGGTATGTGGCTCATCGTTGCGATATTGGCGATCCCCACCTTATTAAACATGATCCCTCTGGCCTGCCTGGCAGCAATTCTATTGCACACCGGATATAAGCTGGCCAAACCAAGCCTGTTTACCTCCATGTACAGAAAAGGTCTGGATCAGTTTATTCCATTCTTCGTTACGATTGTGGCTGTCGTGCTGACAGACCTCCTGACGGGTGTGGGTATCGGTATTGTCGTAGCGACCTTCTATATCTTAAAGGCAAATATGAAAAATGCTTTTAAGTATAACCTCGAAAAGGATAATGAGGAAGATAAGGCCGTCATCACACTGGCAGAGGAAGTCTCATTTCTGAATAAGGTTCCAATTCAGCAAAAGCTGTATAGCCTGCCCAAATCAGTCAGTAAGATCCGTATTGATGGGACATTCAGTAAATTTATAGACAAGGATGTCATTGAAGTCATCAAAGACTTCGAACAGAACGCCAAAAGCAAAGGTAAGGAAATCGAACTTTTGCAGGTCGTTTATAAAAAATAAACTGTTCGAAATGAACAATAATTTTAGAAATTTGTACTAGTAATAAATACGAAAAAAAGCTGTGTAAAGCAGCAAAAGGATATAAAAAAATATGGAAAATAAAGATTTAAAAGCAGGATTCGACAACATTATCAAAGGAAACCAAGACTGGATGGAGTTTGTGAAAAATGATACCACAGGACGCTTCCAGCAGTTGGCAAAAGGTCAGAGCCCCGAAGTTCTGTGGATTGGCTGTGCGGATAGCCGCGTGCCGGCAAACGAGTTAACAGGCAAAAAACCGGGAGAAGTCTTTGTTCACCGCAATATTGCCAACATGGTTATCCACTCGGACATGAGCTTGCTCAGCGTGCTCGACTATGCGGTCAATGTGCTGAAGGTAAAACAGGTTATCGTTGCGGGGCACTACGGCTGTGGCGGTGTTGCCGCATCTTTGAGCAGCAGCCAATTCGGTATCATCGACAACTGGCTTTGCCACATTAAAGATGTATATCGTCTGCATAGCGAAGAGATCGACAGTATTGAGGATCCTGAAAAGAAAACAGACCGCCTGGTTGAACTGAACGTTAAAGAACAGGTCTTTAATCTTTGCTCCACATCGATTATCCAAAATGCGTGGAAAAATGGTCAGCCACTTGCTGTACACGGAATGGTAATCAATATCGGTACCGGTGAACTGATCAATCAAAATTGTACTTTTACAAGCAATGAATCCCTCGGAAAGGTGTTCGCTTACAAATAGTAAAATCGGTCAAAGGGACGAAAATTTCGTCCCTTTTTTATTCCCGTAGGGACAAGTCCAACTCCCCCTGTCCACATCCTCCACTTTTCGCTGTTTACAGCCTTCTATAGACGTCGAATATCTGTGGCGATCTAGCTAATATCTCACTTCTAATAACTAACTTTGTATTATGAGTGAAGAAAAATCATTAAATTTTATCGAGGAAATTGTCGAAGAAGATCTTCGTACAGGAAAGCATGGCGGACGTGTTTTGACACGTTTTCCTCCTGAACCAAATGGTTACCTCCACATTGGTCACGCCAAATCCATCTGCCTGAATTTTGGATTAGCACAGCAGTATAATGGCAAGACTAATCTACGTTTTGATGACACTAACCCTGTCACTGAGGATACCGAATACGTTGAAAGCATCAAAAAAGATATTCAATGGCTTGGTTTCCAGTGGGCACAGGAACTCTATACTTCAGATTACTTTGAGACCTTATATGGTTACGCCGTGGAGCTGATCAAAAAAGGTCTGGCCTATGTTGATGATAGCACAGCCGAGGAAATTGCAGCAGCAAAGGGCACTCCTACCGAGCCCGGCGTTCCGACGCCCTACCGTGACCGGTCTATCGAAGAAAATCTGACATTGTTTGCAGATATGCGCGCCGGAAAATATAAGGACGGGGAGAAAGTACTCCGTGCAAAAATTGATCTGGCCAGTCCAAATATGCATATGCGTGACCCTTTATTGTACCGCATTAAGCATGCTCATCATCACCGCACGGGCGATAAATGGTGTATTTATCCAATGTATGATTTTGCGCATGGACAGTCAGATTCCATTGAGCAAATCACGCATTCCATCTGTACGCTTGAGTTCATTCCGCATCGCCCTTTGTACGACTGGTGCATCGAAAAATTAGAAATTTTCCCATCAAAACAGTACGAATTTGCAAGACTCAATATGACCTATACCGTTATGAGCAAACGCAAACTGCTTCAGCTTGTCAATGATAAGATCGTTGAAAGCTGGGACGACCCGCGTATGCCGACGATTTCGGGATTGAGACGTAGGGGGTATACACCGGCCAGTATCCGCAACTTTTGCGAGAAAATCGGTGTGCAAAAGCGCGAAAATATGATAGACGTCAGTTTATTGGAGTTTTGCATCCGCGAAGACCTCAATAAGACAGCCTGGCGCCGGATGGCTGTACTTGACCCGATCAAGCTGATCATCACAAACTATCCCGAGGGTCAGGTCGAACAGCTTATCGGTGAGAACAATCCAGAAGTTGAAGGTGGTGAGGGATCCCGGGAGATTCCTTTCTCTAAAGAACTCTGGATAGAGCGCGAAGATTTTATGGAAAATGCGCCGAAAAAATTCTTCCGTTTGGGTCCGGGCCTATCTGTACGCCTGAAACATGCTTATATCGTCACCTGCCACGATTATGTGAAAGATGACAACGGTCAGATCACCGAAGTGCACTGTAGCTATGTACCCAACTCCAAGTCGGGCGAAGATACATCTGGGCTGAAAGTCAAAGGAACGATCCACTGGATTTCCGCAGCTCACGCTAAACAAGCAGAAGTGCGGCTATACGACAGGCTGTTCAACGACGAAAATCCAGCAGCCGCCGAGAATTTTAAAGATTCCATTAATCCCGGCAGCTTGCAAATCGTCGAACGCGCCTACATAGAGCCCGATCTGGCGAACGCCATACCGGGAAAAGGATACCAGTTCATACGACTAGGTTACTTCACGCTGGATACTCATGCGACTCCAGACCATTTGGTTTTCAACCGGACAGTCACACTCAAAGATTCATGGGGTAAAGAGGTGAAAAAAAACGCATAACGTTACCGAAGTAGAAACAACAAGAGCAGTCCAACCATCTGACTGCTCTTTTCTTTTTCAGTATGTGAGCCTCTCGTTTGCTATCCTCACTCTGTTAAACCATACCATTGTTCATACTGGCGCCGGAGTGCCTCAACCCGTGCCAGCCGGTCCGCATCATTTGCTTCAAGCAAAATATCCCGGTAGCGGTCCACAGAATCCACTCCCGTCTGGATGTCGTTCCATTCAAAGCTCAAGTTCTTTTTCTCCATCTGTAGCTGATGCAGATATTCCATATTGTCGGCGACATAGTCCAGATTGCGGTCAAGCATCTTTCCCGCGAGCTGATGCTGCCCCGAACGGTACAAGCTATCAATAATATCGGCATAATTTATGGCGTCAGACATGGCATACACCCGGTCTGGCAACTGATCATAGGCTTTCTTAGCCACCTCCCCGGCGGCCTTTACCCGCCCTTTTGCTAAAAGTAAGCGGGCCGTTTTTCCAAAAATATCTCTGGCGTACATGCTGGCAAAACGGAAAGAATCTGTGTCCAAATAGCTGGCATTTTTACTATTCCCCCAGCGGTAGGTATTCATGATATTATGATAAAGTGCATCGACATTCACCAATTGACTGGTGGTCCCGCTCTCCCGGTCGTTATCTGCCGCTGCGACAGGCATCAATCTCGACACAAACCCCTCATTCACAAGATACTTATCCAATCCCAACTTGCTGTCGCCGGGAAGCATATTAGAAAAATAAATCGGTCTGTCCCAATGGTTATTTTCCAGTACGGAAAGTAAGGTGAGCTCTGATCTGCTCAAGTAATCCGTGGGAATTTCCCACTCCATGGCTGGTACAATGGCCTGTTCGAACGCTGTGGGAACTGCTTTGTTCTGAAGTACGGCCTGCTTATCAACCGTCAGCCGCAGTTTTTTGGCAGGAAAATAGTTAGCCAGCTCTCCGGAGGTCAGCTGCACTTGGTAAGCCGAATCGTCTGAAGTGACAAACTGCAGCAGCTGGCTGACATCCACAGCTTCCGTCAGTTGCCGGTCGATAAAAGGAATGTAGTCGCGGACGCCCTTCTTCGTTTTCTCCGCAGGAATCGTCAGCGGAAGACCGGCAGCCTGATAGGTGGACTTTTTTGCCTGCTGCATATACCAGTCTCCGCTCAGGTAGCTCAGCACGACGATGCGTACATCCCTGCGTACACCTTCCACTTCCTGCAGATACCATAGTGGAAAAGTATCGTGATCGCCATAGGTAAACAAAATGGCGTTAGGCTCGCAGCTCTCCAGATAGTTGCGTGCCACGTCCCGCGCCAGCGATTTTTCTGAGCGGTTGTGATCATCCCAGTTTTGATAAGCCATGATCACAGGGCCAGCCAATAAAGCAAAAGATAAACCTGTGATTAGCGCATACCGCATCTGCGCAAAACGCTTCAGAAAACGTACTATGGCAATTAAACCCAGACCGATCCAGATGGCAAATACATAAAATGACCCTGCATACGCATAATCGCGTTCCCGCGGCTGCAACGGCGTCTGGTTGAGATAAACGACGATCGCAAGGCCTGTAAACATAAATAACAACGTAAGCACTAACGTATACGCCTTATTATTTCGGTATAGCCAGACGGCTCCTGCTATTCCGAGCAGCAAAGGCAAGAAAAAATAGGTATTTCGGCTGGGGTCATGCTCCTGTGACTTTGGAAGATGGTACTGCCCTCCCAGACGCCACTGATCCACAGCTTTGATGCCAGATAGCCAGTTTCCCTCCGTATAAGTTCCATATCCCTGCTTATCGTTTTGTCTGCCCACAAAATTCCATAAAAAGTATCTGGCATACATTTCTCCCAGCTGGAAGTTGAAGAAAAACTTAAAATTATCCGAAAACTGTGGTTTTTCGCCCTCTTTCAGCTGAAGATAACTGCGGTAATACGCCCTATGGCTGGCATCTTGGCTATAGATGCGGGGGAAGAAAGTTTCCCGGTCGTATTCATATTTGTCTATCCGTGTAAACGGGCTATAGTTGGACTCATCTTTCCGATAGCCCGTCTTGTTTTTGACAGCGACTACCTGGGAATCATAGTATGGACCTTTTAGCAGCGGTTCCTTGACATACTGCTCCCGTTCCAGATAACCTAAAAAAGAAAAGACATTGTCTGGTGCATTATTGTTCAGCGATGGGTTCGCTTTGCCCCGGATCAGGACCATCGTATAGGAACTATACCCAAACAGCACGAAGCACAGGGCCAATATGGTGGTATTTAAGGTATATTTTTTTCTCTTATGTGAATAATACAGACCATATACCAAACCTGTGATCAATAGAATACAGAGAAAGGAAATGCCCGAGCCAAAGCCCAATCCCAGTGAGTTCACAAACAGGAGATCTAACTTTGAAGCGATGCCCACCAGCCATTGGATCACACCCCAAAGGATCATCCCCAAAGCCAGAATGCCTATCACCAAGGCCTTAAAAATACCTTTCGGGCTAATTTCTTTGGCCCTCCTAAAGTAGATGACCATGGCGATGGCTGGAATAGCCAGCAGATTTAACAGGTGGACTCCGATCGACAGCCCCATCACAAAAGCGATAAAAATCAGCCAACGGTCACTTCCGGCCTGATCGGCACGCACTTCCCACTTGAGTATCGCCCAGAAGACCACTGCCGTACATAGTGAAGACATGGCATATACCTCAGATTCAACAGCCGAGTACCAAAACGTATCACTGAAACTGAAAGCCATAGCTCCGATAGCCCCAGCTCCAAAAACTTGTGCAAAATAAGCCAAGGGTGACTGCTCTGCCTGCTTGAGCACTTTCTTCACCAAAGCAGTTATTGTCCAGAACAAAAATGCCACAGTCAGGCCGCTACAGCATGCCGAACCGATGTTCATCCAGTAGGCGATTTTGCCAGCGTTGCCTAGTGCCAGGTTTGAAAATATGTTCTGGATGAGAAGGAAGACCGGTGCTCCGGGCTGATGGGCTATTTCAAGCTTGTAAGCACAGGCAATAAATTCACCGCAGTCCCACCAGCTTACCGTTTTTTCGGCCGTTGCGATATAGACAAATGTAGCAACAAGGCCACAGGCACAGCCGAAGATCGAGTTTAATCTATTGTACGTCATAAGGTGTCAATTGGTTCAAAATTTTATACTCCTTTTTCGGTACGTAAATTATCAAGTAATCTCGAGTTAAAAGTGTTAATTAACACAATTTAACAGCATAGACCACCGGCGAAGGCACCTGGTAGATAGCTTAGCAACCTGTCGCTACCAGAATTAAGCCAGCTTTTCTACAATTTTCTTTGTCGGTCCGGGATTACTCATGGTGTAGAAATGCAGCACTGGGGCGCCAAATTTAATCAGTTCCTGGCACTGCTGCACCAGCCATTCCTCGCCTACCTGTCTAACATCGGCATTTGTTTTACAGGCCGCAACCGCATCACTCAGTTCTTCGGGAATGTCCAAATGGAAAATGCGGGGCAGGGTAACTAGCTGCTTTTTGGTGGTCAACGGCTTGAGGCCCGGAATAATAGGTACATGAATGCCATTATCCCGGCATTTGATCACAAATTCTTTATACTTATCAACGTTAAAAAACATCTGGGTAACGATAAACTCGGCACCCATATCAATTTTCTGTTTCAGGTACTTAAAGTCGGTATTAAAGTTGGGAGATTCAAAATGTTTCTCGGGATATCCGGCCACACCGATACAGAAATCGGTCTTTTCGGAGGTCACGATATCCTCGTGGAGATATTTGCCCTTATTCATATCCACCACCTGCTGCAACAAATCGGTGGCAAAAGCGTGTCCGCCTTCAGTCGGTATAAAGTCTGCATCCCCTTTGCGCGCATCGCCCCGGAGTACCAAAACATTATCTATACCCAGAAAATTGAGGTCGATCAGCGCATTTTCGGTCTCTTCTTTTGTGAAACCACCACAGATCAGATGCGGAACAGCGTCCACCTTATATTTGTTCATAATGGCCGCACATATGGCCACTGTGCCGGGACGTTTGCGATAAGAGACTCTCTCCAGCAGGCCACTAGCATGTTCTTTGTAGATATAATCCTCCCGATGATAAGTGACGTCAATAAAAGGTGGCTTGAATTCCATCAGCTCATCCATCGTTTTAAAAATACTCTGGATTCCTTGGCCTTTTGCCGGAGGTAATAGCTCAAAAGAAAACAGTGTCTTTCCTTTTGCGTTCTGGATATGGTCGATAATCTTCATTAAAAATCTGTTTTTAGTTTTGGTTGGCTTACATCGAAACGCACGGATCCGGGAGTATTTATCGGCATGTAACTTATCTTTCCCACATGGAGTAGGGTAGAATTTAGCACCTTGAATAATACAGGTTGCTAAGGCTTCATTGGGTCTAGTCCCTCGGCCTTTCTCTATAAGCGATGCTAATATCGTTTTAAAAAATCAAAACACAAAACTATTTTTCGAAAATCCATAAAAAATAGCAACAAAGTCGACAGTGCAATCCGCTACTGCTCTATTCGTTGTACAGATCGATTAACCCTTCCGGCAGGTTGACCTCTATAATTTCTTCCTCCCCATCTATCCCCAAAATGAGATCATCAGACAACGGAAACATCAGTTCCTTACCGTCCATATCTACGGTAGCGACAAACTGCTGTGGAAATTCCTGTACGTCAATAATTTCGCCCAGTTCACCATGATTTTCGTCTATCACCAAAAAGCCGATTAAGTCCGTATATCGAAAATCATCCGGATCACGCTCTGGCATCTTTTCATTGGGTAGATATACCTTCTTACGAACGAGAGGCTGCGCTTTGTCAATATGGTCGACATCTTCGAATGTTACATATGCTGTACTATTTTTCTGCAATTTTATCGTGTCGATAAAATACGGAACAAGCTTTTTGTTCACTTCCAAAAAAAGGACATCCATATCCAGAATTTCGTAGTCTTCAAATTCGAAAAACAGCTGCATCTCACCTTTGAGACCACGCGTCTTGCTGATATAGCCAATATAAAAACTTTGATCTACAGTCATTAGCGTATTTAATATGAGTAAAAAAAGCCGGCTCAGGATTGAGTCGGCTTTCTCGAATACTTTATGAAAGAATTAACCTTCAGTTTCTTCTGATGCTGGAGCTTCAGCTTCCTCTGCCGCAGGCTCTTCTGCTACAGGAGCATTTTTAGCAGCTACAGCAGCAGCAATTTCTTCTCTTTTCTTTGCTTCAGCAGCCAAAGCAGCTTTCTTCGCTTCTGCTTTAGATTGAGCTAAACCATCTTTTTTACCAGAGATTCTAGCTTCCTGAGCTTCAACCCAAGCATTGAATTTAGCTTCAGCAGCAGCTTCATCAAAAGCACCTTTTTTTACACCACCTTGCAAGTGTTTTTTGTAAAGAACACCTTTGTAAGAAAGGATAGCACGTGCAGTATCAGTAGGTTGTGCACCTTTATTCATCCAGTCCAAAGCTTTCTCAAAATCCAGAACGATAGTTGCAGGATTTGTGTTTGGGTTGTAAGAACCAATACGTTCGATGAATTTACCGTCACGAGGAGCGCGAGAATCCGCTACGACTACATGGTAAAAAGGACGTCCTTTTTTACCGTGTCTTTGCAATCTGATTTTAGTTGCCATTTTGTAATTTTATTTTATGTATTCAACATATCCCCCGAGCTTCATGCTAGAGGGGACGCAAAGATAGTGATTTTTTTTTATTCGTAAACATAATTTAATGAAAGTGCACCAAAAGTGACATTCTTAAGCTCCTCAAAATCACCTTTCAGCACATAATCCATCGCAGTAGCTTTTCCGCCGGCATCCAACGTAAGGTTGACATCCGTTTTCTTTGTCCAGTCCGGCTGGGCTTCGCTCTCCGACCAGCCTTCAACCAGACTGCCAAAAAAAGCATTTGGAAGATTTTTGGAAACCGCCTGATTGATATCGACCGGATTAAACCCCATTTGTCTATAAATAGGATAAAGCGGATTTACTGTAGTAGCATATTGATAAAATTGAAAAGCTGTCAGATTGAGTGTATAATTCGCCGGAATATCGGGAAATGAGGTGACGGATAAAAAGCCTTTAGATTGCTGTATATTATCGCCTTGGTACACATACGCCACCTCCTCCTCACGTTCAATTTCCTGATACGGGATCTTCCACTTTCTGAAGATAATCTTTGTTGGCACAGACAAACCCGAAGCATAAGAATATGTGCTCAATACAATACCTTTAAGTAGTGATTCACTTCCCGTACTGCTCACCCCTCCGCTCATGGGTGACTGCTTAATGTACAGGCTGTCGAGCACAACACGCGTAAGACGCCTTTGTTCATCCCAATGGTAACTTAAGCGGACGATTCTTTCCGAGTTCATTCCGTTCATTTGGCCTTTGAAAGCGATACGTGAATAATCAACTCGTCCGTTTGCTCCATAATGAAAGAGCTCATCATTTAATTTTATAAGACGTCCTTGGTCGTCATATTGAAATGCATAGGTAGTTTGTTTAAAACTCTGGCCAGATTGCTGCGCAACTTTTAATAATACGAGTCTGCTATCTCCTTTTTCATTCTTATCTTTTTGACAGGAATAAATAAACAGACTGCCGAACAGGAGGATATAAACAAAGTATTTCATAAAACGGTATTTTCGGTTAACAAATCAGAAACAAATTTAAATATACTTTTCCAAAATAAAATTATAGCGCCCATTTTTGTCAATTCACTTTTTACTTTCTACCTTCATTCCATGAAATCTGTCGCGCCATTAAAAATACTAAAAGCTTCGGCTGGTTCGGGAAAAACTTTTAGCTTAACCTTGCATTACCTGAGCTTATTGCTATCCAATGAAAATAGCTACAGGGAGATTCTCGCCGTCACCTTTACCAATAAGGCTACCGCCGAAATGAAAGAACGCATCCTCTCGGTTCTCCACGGTCTGGCGACGGGAGACACATCGGCTAAAATCGAAGATTTCAGAAAGCTTCTCTTGCAGCAGTACCCAGACTGGAACTCATACTTGATCCAGGAAAAATCATTTCGTGTATACCGTCGTATATTACATGATTATAGCCATTTTACGATCAGCACGATTGACGGATTCTCCCAAAAAGTGATCCGCGCGTTTACCTATGAGCTCAATCTGGACGCCGCATATAAAATTGAGATGAATGTCAACAAAGTGAAAAAGGATCTGACCATCATGCTCAACCAGCTCCTGGACGAACGCCCCGATCTTCTGGATTGGATCATTGCCTACGCGGAGAAAAAGATAGCGAAAAACGAAAACTGGAACTATCGCCAACAGTTAATGGGACTGGCCAGTCTGATCTTCTCCGAAAACTTTCAGGAATTTGATGGATATATCAACTCCGCCAATCCCAGGGAAGTTTTCAATCTGCTGAATCAGGAGATCGACCAGAAGATACGTGCATACACTGAAGCTCTATCCTTGAGTATCGAAACGTTTGGGGAAACCTTCAAAAAGTTTAACCTAACAGAAAGTGAACTTAAAGGAAAATCGCGCAATAAGCTCTTCTCAGCCAGTAAGGTCAACAAGAATGTGGATAAACTCAGTGCTTCGGAAATCGCCAAGCTCTTAGATAAATATGTACAGTTAATCGACAACGAAAATGAGTTTACCGACAGCGACAAAAATGTCCGTTATGACCTGATGGCAGCCTTCACTCCGATTCTGCAGTCTTTTCAGACTTTACAGGAAAGCCTGCCTGCATTTATCGCCTACCAAGCTGTACAGAACAACCTCTATTACTTACGTCTGCTTAAAGAGATGAGCGATCTACTGACCCAATGGCGCAAGGACAACGGTGCCCAGCTTATTTCAGACTCTCAGCTATTATTGAACAAACTCGGCCTTGACGAAAACAGCGACCCCACCTTTATCTGGGAGAAAATTGGGAACCGCTTTAATTACTTTCTGTTTGATGAGTTTCAGGATACCTCCCGTATCCAGTGGAAAAACTACAGTCCTCTATTGATCAACGCTCTCGCTGATGCCACAGGCAGCCTAAGTGAGCACCTGATCGTCGGCGATGTCAAACAGAGTATCTACCGCTGGCGCAATGGGGACTGGCGGATTTTGCTGCAGCAGGTCGAACAGCAAATCGGCGCGGCTTTTCACCTCGCCGAGCAGACCAAATCTGCCATTGTTGAAAATGGCAGCCTCGATACAAACTTCAGAAGCCTGCCGAACATCATTACGCTCAACAATTACCTGTTCAGCACGATTCCCGGACAGCTGCAGCTGCTGCTCAACGAAAAAGTATATGAGAGCCTAGACCAGGCTGGTAAGGACTGGTGGAGCAGCTCAGGCAATGACAGCATGCTCGTACAGGCTTATCAAAACAGTCAGCAGGAAATACCGGAACACAAGAAAAACCAGACCGATAAACTGGGCTCCATCGAAATCGCATACCTTCCGGTGGCCGATGGCCGCTACCGCAGAAACCAGGTCGTGGAGCAATCCCTGCAGATGCTCTGCGAAAAAATAAGGGAATGGCTTCTGACGCAACGATACGAGGCTGGGCAGATCGGTATCCTCGTGCGTAGCAACGCCCAGGCCAGACTGGTCATCCAAAAGCTGATGGATTTCAAAAAAGAGCATCAGCTATCGCTGGAAGTGATATCTGGTGATGCCCTGTCGCTGGCCAGCAACGATGCGGTGCTCTTGCTGGTCGAAACGCTGAAGGCGCTGGTATATAACTCAGACAAGCATAGCATCCATAAAGCAAAAATGGTCTACCTGTACCAGACCATTCAGCAAAAGGTACTGCCACAGGAGGCCTGGCTGAGATTTGCCGCCAACGACATCCGGGCGCTGGAAGGCTTTCTGCCTCAGCCTCTGATTGATTCCTGGGAAAGTTGGCAAAAACAACCGCTGGTGCACTTGATCGAAAAGCTCATTGAAATCTATGGACTCACCTCAGCCCACAACATACACCTTCCCTACCTTCTGGCATTCAAGGATATGATTTCAGCATTTTCAGCCAACGGCGAGCGCGGAATTGTCCAGTTCCTGGAATTCTGGGAAGAAGATGGAAACCGTGCTGTTCTACCCTCTAATGGTGATATCAACGCCATCGAAGTAAGTACCATACACAAATCCAAGGGACTTGCTTATGATGTCGTCATGCTGCCCTTTTGCTCCTGGGATCTGGACGGAATGATTAATGGGGACTTCTGGATCGACACATGGGATACACCTTTTGCGCAGTTGGGCAAAATCCCGATAAAGTATACATCCACCGTCGGCAAATCCCTGTTTTTCAAACAGTATTTTGAGGAGATGTTATTCAACTATATGGATGCACTCAATACATTTTATGTGGCCACCACGCGCGCGGTTGAGCACCTCTATATTACTGCCCCGGCGTTTAAAGAATCGGTGGACAAAAAAACGGGAGAAATCACAGGTTACGACCTCAAAAATGAGTATATCAGCGATATATTGTACCAGGTACTCGACTCTCCTGAATCTCCCTTTCCCCTGACCGACGCGGCGCTTCATATCGATCAGGTCATCAGGCGCGAAAAAAAAGACAGCGCCGACGAGCAGATTGTGTCGTTGGAATCCTATCCGATTTCCAGAGCACTGGAAATGGCACTGGAAAAATCCAGTACCCGCAGTGTCAATGACATTATGATGCTTGAAAAAGCAGCTCAGTATGGTATATTGGCACATGAGATTATGTCTCAGATCTCCAAAGAGAAGGACATCCCCAAACTCGTGCATCAATTCATTCAGGCGGGTGTCCTCTCGAAAGAGGACGAACCTTTCCTGATGCAGGAGATCAACCAGATCTGGCATCACCCGATCATCAACGGTTGGCTCACCGGAAAGTATAAAATCTGGAATGAAGCCAGCATTATTACCTCCGAAGGTGAGACCATCCGGCCGGACAAAGTCTTTACTTCCAAGGAAGAGACCATCGTGCTCGATTTTAAGTTCACGCAGACGGACTACGTCGGCCACAAATATCAAGTAGACAACTACAAAAAGAATCTGGAGAATCTGGGCTATCGCAATGTTAAGGCCTACCTGTACTATGCGAAATCGAATCAGTTAATTGAAGTAAAATAAATTCACGATGCAGACAGCCTTTTTAAAATTAGTAGCAGAAGATATCAAAAGACGTTTCGGCAACGATCTGAGCGAGATTGCCATCGTGTTTAATAACAAGCGGCCCATCACCTACCTCAAAAAACACCTAGCCGATGTATATGGGCAGGCGATCTGGTCCCCACAGTTTTTTACTATCCAGGAATTTTTCAAACGGTCGACAGAGGCAACCGAGGCCAGTCCATTGGGTCAATTTTTCCTGCTCTTCAACATCCACAATGAGCTCCTGGCGGCAGAAGGCAAAGAAGCAGAGACCCTGGAAGAATTTTACCCTATTGCAGAAATTATATTAAGCGATTTTGGGCAGCTGGATTATGACCTGGTTCCGATCCAGCAGATCTATATGGAGCTCTACGACAATACGAAAATTGATATTGCATTTCAACACCTGACGCCCGAACAACAGGGCTTTATACGGCAGTTCTGGCAGGCCTTCTCGATTGCAGGGCATAGCGGTGTGCAAGAGCGTTTCCTACAGCTCTGGAAACGGCTTCCTGTATTATACGACCGTTTCAAGGAAAGACTAAAATCACTAAATCAGACCAATTACCCCACCATATACCGGGAGCTGGCCGAAGGCAGAGCCGCAGCGCAGGACTTTATTGCCTCTTTTCAGCAGGTTCTATTCGTCGGCTTTAACGCCCTGAATAAAGCGGAGGCCAAACTCTTCAAGCAATGGCAGGAGGAAGGACGTGCACTATTTTACTTTGATGCGGATGCTTACTATCTGGAAGACAACATGCAGGAAGCCGGCTTGTTTATCCGCCGAAATATCTTCCAGACCGGATTGGTCAATGCGCTGGGTGACAGCCCGAATATCATTGGCAATAGAACTTCCACGGTAAATCTGTATGCAAGCACCGGCAAAATAAGCCAGACAAAGTTGCTGTATGATATTCTACAAAGCCAGCATTCGGAAGATAAAACAGCAGCCATCTTACTTGCAGACGAAAATCTGCTGGTCCCATTGCTGCAGAGCTTACCGGATGTCAATCCCAATATTACGACCGGATACCCGCTGACACAGTCCCCCATATACGGTATACTGGACCTGTGGATGGAGGTACACCTTGAGATCTCCCAATTCAAAAGGCGTAAGATCTCTTATCAAATTGTCGAGACCTTTATCAATCATCCCCTGACATTGGTTCCGCTACAGGATAAACTAAAGATACAAAAGGAAATTGCGGACAAACAGCTATTTGAAATCCCGCTGGAGGAATTGACATTCAAAAGCTGTCTGCCCCGATTTTTTGTCCCTATTGCCGATGCAGCTCAGCTGATCCCCTCGCTTGTCCAAATAATCGAGGATCTGCTGCACAGCATTTCCTCCCGGGAACGCATCCGCCAGATTGACAACAACCTCCTGATGGAGACAAAAAAAACACTGAACCAGCTGCTGTTGGGATTCGAGACACTTGCTCCTTTAAGCATCAGTTTTCAGATCGGCCTAATCAAAAAAGCCATTTCGCCGATAAATTCAGCGATCGAGGGTGACCCGCTCAAAGGAATACAGATTATGGGGCTGCTCGAAAGCCGCTGTTTAAACTTTGACAACGTCTTTATACTGGGAGCCAACGAAGGCGTTTTACCCAAGACATCCAATTCACCAACCTTTATCCCCAATAGCTTAAGGAGCGCCTACGGCCTGCCGGTACTAGAAAATCAGGACGCTTTGTCGGCCTACCTGTTTTACCGGCATTTCCAGTACAGTGAAGGGATACATATTTTTTATAACGGTCTTGTGGATGAGAGCTCAACAGGAGAAGAAAGCCGATTTATCAAACAGCTCGAGTTTGAAAGCAAGTTTCGTTTCGAACGGAAGGTGCAACAGCAGCCAATTCAATTTGCAGACAAAGCAGCAGAGATCATTGTCGAGAAAAACGGACCAGTATGGGAAAAGATGTACGAGGACTTTATTGTGCATCAAAAAAGAATATCAGCAACAGCCTTGACGACCTATCTACAGTCTCCGCTACAATTTTTCCTAAAACATATCGCCAATATAAAAGAGCCACCTTCCATCTCACAGGAGTTTGAAATGAACAAGCTTGGAACGGTCATCCACAATGTCATGGAAAAGATATTCCTACCCTTCAAAGGGCAGGAAAATTTCACATCCACAGCAGTTCTTCGCCGGCACTTCGACCAGATAGAACCTTTTGTCCTCCGCGAGATTGGCCTCCAATACCAGACAACTGTCGAAGGGATCGAAGATTTGAATAGCCTACAACGGATTATGCTCAAGATCGCCAGTGAGTATGTGAAAATGTATCTTGAGCACGACATCAGTAATTACAAAGCGTTCCGCATCATCGAACTGGAGAATGATACAGACTATGTACTGCCCTTTCCCATTACAGTCGACGGAAAGGAAGCACAGGTGACACTATACGGTATCATCGACCGTGTGGATGAAGTCGTCACGCATGACGAGCGTATCATTAGCCGGATTGTCGACTATAAGACCGGTGGCGACTCCGTCACGTTCAAAGACATACAACAGGTATTTGGGCCTAATACGGAAAATAAAGCAATGGTACAGACCTTGTTTTATGCCTATGTTTTTGAACAAAAAACAGGTCGGAAGGCACTTGAGCCACACTTGTATGTCGCAAGGAAGATGAGGGAAGAAGGTACCTTATTCCATGGAAAGGAAGGTGTTCTAACCGCTGAGTTTTTGGCATTCCAGAAGGATAATTTTGTCCAATTTCTGCGAAATATACTCAACGAAATTTTTGATCCGGCAATACCCTTTAAACATCATCCGGATGCGGTCATCTATCCAAGTGATCCCTATACGCTCTTCTATAGGGACGCGAGCAAAAGCCCCGAAGCCGAAGAATAGAATGGGCGCATCACGTTAGGAGGCTCGGCCACCAAATAAAGGGCTGAAAAGCAAAACGACGTATCCGAAGAATTTTAGGTTATCGAGAAACAAAAAGAGGCATCCGAACTTTCTGGATACCTCTTTTTGTTAACGTTTATTTCTTTTGATCGCATTATTTGCGCGGCGTTTGGCGGTATTGATTTTATACTTGAACCAATGTTCCTTGAAGATCTTCCGCATCGTATTATCAAAATGCCTTGTGATAAAGAGATTACGGGCACCCTTGAGCTTTTCACTGATGGAATTGGCAAGGGCCCTTACCGAAATGGAGTACCCTTCGGTTTCATACTGAATATAGTGCCACCAACCGGCCGGCATATATAAGGTTTCTCCGGGGTGGATCACGGCTTCATAGCCCTCCAGATACTTAATGCCCGGAAACTCCTCTTCGTTGCTGTATTTCGGATTGGCAATGCTATGAAAGTTGTACGGCAGTTTGTACATCAGATCCGACTGATCGTTGGGGAAAAGCCAAATCCGTTTGAGCCCCTGAAACTGCGATATAAACACGTGCGACATGTCGATATCAAAGTGATTTCTGGTGCTTGAACCTTCTCCGCCAAAAAACATGAATGGCAACCATTGCAAGACTTTACCACCAGTGACGTCATTGTAAATCACGTCCTGTTTAAGTTCGGGCCTTATTTTGAGCAGATTGAACAGAAACAATCGCAATTCGGTTGGCTCTTTACTGATCAGATCCAAGTATTCTGCAAATGTCATTTGTCCAACTGGTGCGCTGGCAGCGCGGTCCATCGACTCTTCTTCTTTGCCGTAGACATCGATCTTAATATCCCCGGCAATCTCCTTAAAATAGTCATAATTCCATTTCTTCCATGCAGGACTATCAGCACTGATGAAATCTGTTATCACCACCGGAACTCCTGGTTTCAGATAGTTCTTTAAAAAGTCTTCTGGTTGAATGCCCGAAATTTTATCAACTTGCTTTAACTTCACGACTGACTAATTTTGCTTACTTACAAACATAAAAAATATTTCTGCCAAATTTTAAAAATAACGCATATAGCTTATCTTTAATTGGAACAAATAGTTCCGCCACAATTTAATAGAAATATAATTAAAATCTCAATGACATCCGTCACTTTTCTTACATTTTGACCCAAGCAGTTCCCTTCGTCCGCAAAATAAATAGTCCAATAAAGCGGCTATTCCCGTGCAGATATCAACAGCAATGATAACCCGCTAAAGGCAATTTCCAGCTAATAATTGACCGTCCGCTGATAGATGCCTTAACGAAAACCGGATCAATAATAAGACCCGGGCCGTGCTGATACTTTAAATGCAAACATGGATCAATGAACATGCTCAGGCAGAAAAAAAGGGTTTTAAAAAACCCTCTTCTATTTCTGGCCTTCATTAAAGGCAATTATTTGTTTACTTTTTTGATATAGTCTTCCACGGCCATAGTCATGCTTGGCGCTTTCGGCGTGGGCGCTGGAATATCCAAAATCAACCCATGATCCAAAAGAGCCTGTTGCGTCGAAGCACCAAAAGCGGCAATACGTGTATTATTCTGCTTAAAATCTGGAAAATTCTCATACAATGACTGAACGCTGGAAGGGCTAAAAAACACGATAATATCGTAAAATACGTCTTTTAGATCGCTAAGGTCGCTGACTACTGTTCTGAATAGAACTGCTGGTGTAAATCTATAGCCATTTTGCTGTAACCAGTTGCTTGTCTCTTCATTCGCAACGTCCGAACATGGGAACAGGAAGTTTTCAGTTTTGTGTTTTTTTAGCACCTCTTCCAAATCTTTGGCGGTCTGCTTTCCAAAGAATATTTTTCGTTTTCTATATTGAATATACTTTTGTAGATAGAGCGCGATTGTCTCCGAAATACAGAAATACTTCATGTCTGCCGATACCTCAAACCGCATCTCCTCGCATATCCTAAAAAAATGATCTACCGCATTTCTGCTCGTAAATATAACCGCAGTATAATCCGCTAAATTAATTTTATCCCTACGCACATCTTTGGCAGGAACTCCTTCTACGTGTATAAAACCTCGAAAGTCTAATTTTAACCCGTATTTCTTTGCTAAATCATAATAAGGGGACTTATCGTTTTCAGGTTTTGGTAAAGTAACCAGTACACTTTTTACCTTCTTTGCTCTTTCTACGTCTGAAGTTTGCATATTAACCAGTTTTAGCTCAATAATCTTAACAGTATTAATATTGGTGCTATTTCTAGGCAACAAAGGTACAAAATTAAATAGGAAATTGAAAATTTATACATTGACATAATATGAGCCGCCGTTTTGAGAAACCGGTACATAAACAGCAATATTGCTCCGCCAATAGCGATATGGAGTACCACGCCTACCGTCGGTAAAGATACGAGGCTCAGGATCAGCAACACCGGCAACATTAAAAAAAGGGTGTTAAAGTAAATCAGATACAACACCGTGACATACTCCTTCACTAGCTTCCCGATTTCAAAAACAAAAGATAAAAATCGGATAAAGCCGATTTTCAATGCAAACAGCCCGCCGACCATACCGACGGTCTTGATATAGTTGGGGAATGTAATGAAATCAAAGCGGTTTAATTCATAAGCATAAAACAGACTCACAAACAACCCTATAGCCCCAGAAAACAGGATAAACAAAAATATAAACGGCCAGGAGGTCAGAATGGTATCCTCTTTGCTCACCGAAAGCAACACCCGATCATCAAAATACCCTTGAAAAACCAGCTTAATATCCGAAGGGAAGAAGATGCGGATCAGGCCTACCCCAAAGATTAAGAAAAGACTGGTAAATAAAATCCAATTTTCCCGATGCGGCTTAGGTGTACCATACTGTCTTTCAAAAAGATTTTTCTCGGGCCTCTCGTGAAAATATTGCAAGACGTCGGTACGATATATATTATGGACAAGCAGATTGCCCCCTTTTATTGTAGTGATCTGATATTGCTTTTGAAACGCGGGATTCAGGGAAGCCAACACTTGCTGATTTGCGGAGGGAACGGAATCGGCCCGCAGTGTTGTACTATCCGGTAAGACCAAGCTGTCTGGGGCAGCCTTACGCTGTGCCCCTCGCTGTGCGTGGAGACCCGAGACAGAGAATACTAGTAAAAAGATAAATAGAATATGATATTTAAAGACGTTAACTTCCATTGAATACACTGTTTCTTTTCGGCGATGTAGAAAATCACAGGCCATTTAAACGCGAAACTCTTTTATGGTCGTAAAGTTAGGATAAAAAGTTATATTGCATCCAAAAATATTCAAGGAACATGCACAAAGAGCTAATACGCTGCCAGTGGTCAGGATCGGATAAGCAGTATATGGATTATCATGACAACGAATGGGGGCGACAGGTTAAAGACGATAAAACGTTATTTGAGTTTTTGATATTGGAATCGGCTCAGGCCGGATTAAGCTGGATTACAATTTTACGTCGGCGGTCAGCCTACAAAGAGGCTTTTTCGGACTTCGATGTCGATAAAGTGGCGGCCTATACCGCTCAGGATGTAGATGCACTCCTGCAAGACTCGGGTATCATCAAACATCGGAATAAAATTGAATCCACCATCACAAACGCGCAGTTGTTCAAAAAAGTGCAGGCCGAATTCGGCAGTTTTTACGACTATCTGTATACCTTTCTGCCGGAGGGACAGCCGATAATCAACCATTGGGAAAGTTTATCACAGGTTCCTGCGACGACAGCGATATCCGATAAGATCGCAAAGGATATGAAAAAAAGGGGATTCCGGTTTTTCGGTTCCACGATCTGTTATGCCTATATGCAAGCCGTAGGCATGGTCAATGACCATATTGAAAGCTGTTCATTTAAATTTTAATTGATCCGCCTAAGATTTCTTCCGCATCTCGCGATGCGGAGAACTCTTAGGCGGGCACATTTTTATAGATGTCGGGAAGATTACGACAAAGGCCATTATAGTCCATACCGTACCCGACGACAAACTCCTTGCTAATTTCAAATCCGACATAGGTCAGCTCTTCGAAATGATATTGCAGTGCTTCGGGTTTCACTAGCAGGGCACAGGCAATGACACTCGCCGGATTTAAACGTTTTACAGCATCCAGCGTATGTTTCAGTGAATGACCAGAATCGACAATATCCTCCACGATAATGACATCGCGTCCTTCCAGATCGATACCGAGACCCAAAAGTTCATTCAGCTCCGATTGGCCGGTACCTATATAAGAAGCCAGTTTAATGAAAGACATCTCACAGGGCACTTCGATCTGTTTCAACAGGTCGGCCATAAACATAAAGCATCCATTTAATACGCCGATAAAAACAGGCTGCTTATGCTCATACCGCAAACTAATATCTATCCCCATCAGACGAACCCGTTTCTGAATCTGCTCTTCTTCAAATAGTGGTTCAAAAACCAATCCGTCAATTTCAATTTTTTTCATTCTATTCTGATTTTCATCGTCGATGAGAACCCAGGTTCTCTATTTACTCTTCCCGTTTTTGCTCGCGTTTGGAGTCCTTGTTATCTTCACTGTTGTCCTTCCCCTCTTTCTCCTCTTTGTTGCGCCCCAGTAAGCGGTCAAACAACGACCGTTTGGGTTTTTCTTCTTCAGCTGACGCCTCCTGTCCCTTTTTTGTCAGGGGCATCTTTTTCAGATTTTGAGGGACGGATACACTTTCCAGGCTGCTCGCCGGCGTACCGCCGCCAAGATCGTCAAACAACAGCGGATCCTCTCCCATGTCTATCGTTTCTACGGAGTCTGCGACCGCAGGTCTCGGCGGGCGCAAGTGCGGCTGCAGCAGCACCTCATAAAAGCCATAATTGGACGTAGTTGAATCCACACCGATCTGCCCCGTTTTGGTCATAATATGACCGTAGGTATTGAAATAGCGCAGCATATTTCCTTTCAGGTGGCCTGTCCAGTCGAAAAAGTTCAGCCCTTTTTTCGGGCGCGGAACAATACTAGATAAGAAGATGCTCTCCCCTAGCCCCAATTGTGCTGGCGTCTTTCCAAAATAATAACGGGCTGCCTCGGTAATACCGTATACATTATTGCCCCATTCAATGACATTTAAGTAGACTTCGTACATCCGTTTTTTGCTGACCTGCTGAGAGCGTTCCATCAGCCAGACCAACAAGATCTCTTCCAGCTTCCGGACCACCGTCTTATTGCGGTTTAAAAACACGTTCTTAACCAATTGCATAGAGATTGTACTGGCTCCACGTTTAAAACCTTTTTCTTTGATGTTTGTCACTATCGATAGCTTGAAAGCTTTTTCCTCAAACCCATTATGACGGAAGAAAAACGGATCCTCGGTGTTGATCAAACTGATCTGCATATAACGGGATATCTGATCCAGCGGCGTGAAGTTGGGATTCTGAGGCCCTACAACGATTTCGCGCATGGGTTTGCCGTCTTCATAGGCGGTATACGTAAAAGGTGTATTGAGCATTGCTATATTAGCCTCGCCCCACTTGATCACGCGGAGGTCCTTATCGTCCATCTTAGAAGAGAAAAGCAGGTTCTCCGGCCGCTTCAGCTGTAGGGCAAAATTCAGGTCATATTGGATGTGTCCCTCAACCTGAATGCCATTCAGACCGGGAAATAAGCCCGTCGGCATCGCGTCGAAAAAATCCTGCGCTTTTATTCTTTCGGTATGGATAGCCAGGAAAATCTCCTTCTCCGGCTTATGCACGTACTTGACATAGGGCGAAAACACGAAGTCTTTGACCTGAACAGTGCTTTCCTTACTGATTTCCATAGAGGACGCACCGATATTGAGGCTTCCCTGCATGGTCGCTTCGGGAAAAATCACATCGTTACTGGATATGCGCCAGTGATTAAGCTTGAGGTTCTTAAATCCCCATTGACCATGCAGCTCCAGCAATTCTTTATTCCGCCGGTGCGCCTTGTCCAGCCGAAAGGAGATTTCATCAAAACTCACGGCAAGACCAAACTTCCGCTGCAAAAGGGGAAGGTTTACTTCTTTTTTGTCCGAAAATAAGCGCAAATCACATTCTTGATTATCCGAATCTATTGTTCCGGTAAGATTCCATGCGGCCTCATGGTCATTTAAGAGAAATTTCGATTCCAGATCGCCACCATCGATCACAGCCGATGGAACGACAATACGCTGCGAGGTGCTATCGTCCCGGTAAGAAAGCTCAAAATTTTTAAGATCTAAATCGTTGGGCACCTTAAAAAACACATTCTTGAGCAACCGGTCCGCCAGCGCCGCCAGATTCTGCTTTGGATTGTCATTTTCCACGGTATCTTTTTTCTGCTTCTTGAACAGAAAGTCATAATTGCTTATCGAGTCTTTCTTGACCAATGACACCATACCATTGTCCAAGATCACCTGCCCCAGCTTAACATCCCCAAAAAGAAGAGGCCATAGCTTAACCGACACCGTCAGGTCATCAATTTGCGCCAAAGGTGCGCGATTTCTGGGTAGTAGCTGTATATTTTTAAACTGTACAGCGTTCATGCCCTGAAAAGCGTAATATTGGATTTTCAGGTCCATATCATACTTTTCCAGCAACTTGGCCTTCGCTTTATTGATTGCGCCCATGAGCATGCTATCCCTCTTTTGATAGGCATAGGTCCCAACCACGACAACCAAAATCAAGAAAACAGCAAAAGTTATATAAAGCCACCGCCACTTGCGGGACTTCAGAGATGTTATAAACCGATTGGACATAAATACAATTTAATGCAAATCCATGCATATCAACAGTCAAACTTAGATAAATTTGCTTTTATATACAATTATAATTGCGCGCAAACGACCGACCAACTGGCACCACTGGTCTTCGGCCATTAAAAACAAACAGATGACAGGAAATTGCGCCGCATTGAGTAGCTTTGTATTCCATGATTTCAAATGAATACTAGATGGTTACCAAAGAACAAATATTAAACGCATTATCCTATGTTGAAGAGCCTGATTTAAAGAAGGATCTTGTAACATTGAATATGATTCAGAATATTCAGATTGAAGAGAATAAAGTGAGCTTCGACGTCATATTAACCACGCCTGCCTGTCCATTAAAAGATCATATCGAACACGCCTGCCGAAATGCCATTACACATTTCGTTGACAAAAATCTTGAGGTATCGATCAATATGACTTCAAATGTCATTGCAAGGCAGGGAGCGCAAGTCGCTGGCATCAAAAACATTATTTTGGTGGCATCCGGCAAAGGCGGCGTCGGCAAATCTACCGTTGCGGCCAATTTAGCACTGGCTTTACAGGCGAAGGGAGCTAAAACAGGCTTGCTGGATGCGGATATCTATGGCCCCTCCCTACCAATTATGTTTGGTCTGGAAGGCGCCAAGCCGGGATCTGTTGAAATGCCGAATGGACAGGTAAAAATAGAGCCTTTGGAAAAATTCGGCCTAAAACTATTATCCATAGGCTTTTTCACTGATCCCAATCAACCGATTCCGTGGCGTGGCCCAATGACAACATCGGCCATCAAGCAACTTTTCAATGATGCCAACTGGGGCGAACTGGACTATCTGATCGTAGACATGCCGCCGGGGACCGGAGATATCCACATTACCGTATCTCAGACCTTCCCGATTGCCGGAGCCGTTATTGTCACGACACCACAACATGTGGCCCTGGCCGACGCTGTGAAGGGTATCGGCATGTTTCTGATGGACAGCATCAATATTCCCTTATTGGGGGTAGTGGAAAATATGGCCTATTTTACACCAGCAGAACTGCCAGACAACAAATACTATATTTTCGGGAAAGACGGCGGAAAGCGTTTGGCCGAAGAATATAAAGTGCCGTTTTTGGGTGAGATCCCCTTGCTGAAAGGGATATCTGACGCCGGAGACAACGGCTTTCCGGTCGCGATAGATGCCGAAGACCCTGTTACAAAGTCCTTCCTGTCCATTGCGGAGAAAGTTGCACAGCAGCTGTCCATTATCCACAGCCGTGGCTAGCTATCGGACAGTACAGAAGCTCTGCAATCTGTAGACATAAATCGGTCATGCTCACGCGAGCGTGCAACGGTGTTCGCAGCACCCTGTGTTCTGTCAGGCCAATTAGAACAACAGTTCAAATAAAAAAAGCTTTCGTGATCGCGAAAGCTTTTTTTATTCGAGGAATACCTTGACCTATACATCAAGTTCCAATAGCACAGGACAATGGTCCGAATGCACGGCGTCCGCCAAAATTTTTGACGTACGGATCCGTGTCTCCAAAGGCTTTGACACCATATTATAATCGATGCGCCAGCCTAAGTTGCGTGCCCGCGCTCCGGCGCGGTAGCTCCACCAGGTATAGTGATGAGGATCTGGATTCAGGTGGCGAAAAGAGTCAATATAACCCGAGTTGATGAAATTTTCCATCCATTCGCGCTCTTCAGGCAGGAATCCCGAAGAATTTGCATTGGACTTTGGATTATGGATATCAATAGCACGATGGCAGATATTATAATCCCCACAGACAACCAGATTTGGCTTCTCGACCAGAAGCTTATCACTATATTGTTGAAAATCGTCCAGAAAGCGGTATTTAAATTCCTGCCGCACATCGCCGGTTGTACCGGACGGGAAATAGGTGCTCATCACCGAAACCTGATCGAAATCAGCACGGATGATACGACCTTCAAAGTCATAGTCTTCATGACCGCAACCATATTCGACATGTGCGGGAGATATCTTGGTGAAGAGAGCGACACCACTATACCCTTTTTTCTGTGCTGGATACCAGTAATGTTCATAGCCCATCTCTTCCAGCAGTACCACTTCCGGTATCTGATCTGGAGAGGCCTTGATCTCCTGAAGACACACAACATCCGCATCCACGCCCTTGAGCCATCCCAGCCAGTCCTTCTTTAGCGCTGCACGCAACCCGTTCACATTATACGTTACTATTTTCATTGTTTAGATAGGGGTATTGGATTTAACAAATTAATAGTCCTTTGAGGAGAAAAGATCACCGATTTTGGTAAAGAACCCCGTCTTCGGTTTGAGTCCCTGTAACTCACGTTCCAGATTCAAGGCTTCACGCCTTGTCAGTACGTGCATGCTCATCTTTTGATCCACTTCTGGCCGGTCATGTTTATCAGTCTTCACAGCCGCTATTTGGTCGATGATATCCACGCCTTTCACAAGCTCTCCAAAGACGGTATAGTTCCAGTCCAGATGAGGTGTTCCGCCGATGGTGGTATAAGCCTGCCGTTGCAGGTCCGAGAATTTCTTCCCGTTCATCCGCGTTTTCTCCAGACGGTCCAGGTCCTCTGCGGTGAATACTTTGCCTTGAACCAGGTAAAACTGAGAACCCGAAGATGCCTTTGCCGGATTATTGTCACGGGCGGCACCTATCGTACCTTTCTTGTGAAACAGCCCATCCTGAATTTCCGCCGGAATGGTATAGCCCGGACCACCATTACCCAGCTGCGCTCCACCCACAGCATTTTTTGAGTCCGGATCGCCGCCCTGAATCATAAAGTTCTGGATAACCCGATGGAAAAGCGTACCATCGTAATATTTGCTTTTCGCAAGCTTTACAAAGTTGTCCCGGTGTTTTGGCGTCTCATTGTAGAGGCGCAGTACACAGGTCCCCTTGTCGGTGACGATCTGCACATATTTATAAACAGGTGTGGCCGCAAAAGTGAGTGTATGCAGTAAGCAACAAACGGCTATCAGAGAAACTTTTAAAAATCTCATGTTTTAAATGACGTTTAATTCTTCAAAATAATCAATAATCAGGGATTTGATGATAAGCTCCTGTTCCAACAGGGTATAATTGGGGATAGGTTTTACCAGTTCCCAATGTGGCCAGCCCTGTTCATCCAGACCTTTTAGGCTATAGAATCCCATAGCACTAAAAAGCCGACAAGTTGCAATATGCATCAGCTCTTCCTTCTCCCTCTTCGAGAAGTTTTGGGGCCCCTTCCCCAATTCCTGTACACCAATAAGGAATAGACAGACCTTGATGTCAGGTTTTTCCATATCAAATAAAGAAGCTATTTCCGCCTGTAGAATAGCCCACTTCTTGTTTACTTCTGCTGCTTTCATTTTATTTTTTTAATCAGTCAGGATGTGTTGATCCGAACATACAACATACGCACAACCGCTGTTCAGTGCAGCATGCAGTGGATATAACCACCTGTCATCCCGGTATAGCCCCGTTCGGCAATTATCGAACAAAATAATATTAATTTGTCGATGTCGAGGTAATATGAATGTCATTTAGGCCAAAGATAGTTCCGCAATTACTTCCTCACAACGCTGATTGATCATCTGAAAAACCGGATCAAATAGCTGGTCGTCAAAATAGGGATCCGGCACGATATCATCGTTTAAGAACAGCCTGACCTTGTTGAGGTCTTCCTGATTCTCCGCTTGCGCGCATACGTCCGCAAAATTTTGCCGGTCCATCACAAAAATATAATCATACTCCTGAAAAAAAGCCGGGTTAAAATGCCTCGCCCGCTGCGCGGATATATCTACGCCATATTTTTTGGCGACGGCAATGGCCCTACGGTCTGGCGCTTCGCCGATATGCCAATCACCGGTACCGGCGGACTCAATCACCCAATTCAGCTGTTTATCTTTTACTTTTTGTCTCAATATTCCGTGAGCCAGCGGCGAACGGCAGATATTTCCCAAACAAACCATTAAAATTTTCATTCCTATATTTTTTTAATTGTTGTAGCCAACACAACAGTAACCCCCGACTTCCTGATACCGGATCATTCGGCTGTGACCTGTTTTAATTACGCAAATTAACTAAACTTAAAACCATTAAAAGAAAAAAAGGTGGCCTAACCGGACGGTTAGTACCACCTAAACTATATTAATCAACCAATTCTTAATTCAGTTTTAGTACTCTACAGGGAAGCTCAATTGAACTGTACCGCCTTGAGGAGAAACACCTTTCAGACGTACAATATTACGTTGAGTTGCACCTAAAGCCATTTCAACATCGTCCACACTATTCACGGGTTTGCCATTGATTTCTGTGATGACAAGACCGCGTTCCACACCGAAATAGTCAAAGATACCACCACGGTTCACTTGCGTAACGACTACACCAGAATTTATACCCAGTTCCTTTTTCTTAGCTGCTGATGCAGGAATGAAACTAGCCCCCAGTTTATTATAAATTTCAGTTGCGCTCTTCGAAGCTTTACCACTTGGGCCTGCAGACTTCACAGATTCCTCACCTTTCAAGGTTAAAGCAACCTGTTTTTCCTTACCATCGCGTTTGTAGGTGATATTGACTTTATCTCCCGGACGTAGACGGCCGATCGTTTCACTCAATACTGGCGAACCGGTAATCACTTTGCCATTGATTTTAGTTAAGATATCACCTTTCTTGATACCTGCAGCTGCTGCCGCTCCTCCACTAACCACATCCTCCACATACAGCCCGTTGATATCCGTAATACCTTTCTCTTCAGACAATTCAGGCGTGATCGGTCTATAGCTGACACCAATATAGCCGCGTTTAACATTGCCGAACTCGACAAAGTCATCTACGATCTTCTTCACCAGATTGACCGGGATAGCAAAACCATAACCGGCATATACACCCGTTGGAGAAGCGATGGCTGAGTTAATACCGATCAGCTCACCGGAAGCATTGGTCAACGCTCCGCCACTATTACCTTTGTTGATTACCGCATCGGTCTGGATAAAGGATTCAATGGCCGAACTTACCGGAATCTGATCCTGCCCGCCACCGAAGGGGTTACCGCGTTGCTGTCCTTCTCTAAGGATACCGATATCACGGCCTGTAGCACTGACGATACCGGCCGTCACGGTGGACTGAAGCCCAAGCGGATAACCAAATGCCAGCACCCATTCACCGACATTGACATTGTCTGAGTTACCTAGCTTCACCACAGGAAGACCTTTGCCGGCCACTTTCAATAGGGCAATATCGGTATTGGGGTCACGACCGATTAACTTTGCTTCAAAACTACGTTTATCTGTCAGAACCACTTCGATTTTGTCTGCATCTTCGACCACGTGATTGTTTGTAACGATGTAGCCATCATCCGAAATGATGACACCCGAACCGGAAGCCTGTACAGGCTGCGCCTGCATCTGGCGGCGTCCACCACCTTGTGGCATACCGAAGAAATCCTCGAAAAAGTCAAACGGAGATCCCTGCTGTTGCTGTGATCCTTTTCTGGTATATGTCGTTTTGATATGTACTACACCCGGCGATACCGCAGCGGCGGCCTGTGTGAAATCAGGATTGCCTGTCGACGACATCACTCCTGTTGGATTATTGGCAAAATAAACTTTCTGTCTGTCTTCAAAAGACCTCACATCAATTTTTTTATTTTCAATAAGCTTGTAACCACCTAATGCTACTGCTCCACCGAAAACAGCTGTTAATAGCGTTAAACCGACCTTATTCATAAACTTATATCTATTTTTAAAATGTCTTAATATAAAGCTGATAATTTTTGCTCTTAAAATTACCGATTTTATTCGGATATGTTCAAATGTAATACCATTTCAAAACCTTCGGAAAATACGGCACGTTAAAAAATGTTAATTGGTAGACAAATACAATCATTTTAACAATTCTTAACTTTATATCGTTTTTTTGTAACAAAAAAACGTATTTTTGTTACTATAAATCAAGGCAATGGCATCGAAAATAAGATTTTCAAAATATCAGGGAGCAGGAAACGATTTCATTTTGATAGACAATCGCAACCAATCGTTTGACCGCGCCGACGAGGCGCTGGTAGCGAAGCTGTGCGACCGCCGTTTTGGCATAGGCGCAGATGGTCTGATGCTGCTTCAGGAGAAGGAAAATTATGATTTTGAGATGGTATACTACAATGCAGACGGCCGTGAAGGCAGTATGTGCGGCAATGGTGGCCGTTGTATAGTCGCCTTCGCGCGCGATTTGGGAATCATTACTGACAAAACTGTCTTTTTGGCAGTCGACGGCATACATCATGCTACCTTATCTCCCGACTTGGTCGATTTACAGATGATCGACGTCGACAGCTTCCAGCGTGATGGTGAAGCTTACATTTTACAGACAGGATCACCACATTATGTAGACTTCGTCACTGACTTACAGAAAAAAAATGTCTTTCAGGAGGGCTCGGCCATCCGCAATAACGATACCTACAAAAAAGAAGGGATCAACGTCAACTTCATCGAAAAAGAAGGCGAAGGCTATTTTCTCCGTACCTTTGAGCGTGGAGTGGAAGACGAAACCTATGCCTGCGGTACTGGAGCCACAGCAGCGGCAATGGCCGTAGCCCTGCAGCAAAATCTCGAAGGAGATATTCATATACCTATCCGTGTTCTGGGAGGACAGCTCTATATATCATTTCACAAAAAAGGAACACAGTTTACCAACGTCTTTCTCAAAGGACCGGCAGAATTTGTCTTTGAGGGTACTTTTTAATCCCTATTTTTTAAAATTTCATCGGAAAAATTGCGGTTAATGCTATATTTTATTGTATATTAGAAACCTTTATTTACAAGGTCCGCTATATTTAATGCAACAGTCAAAGTCATTTCCAGTATATAAAATTGTTTATTCTATCTGTGAGCATCCTTATTTAGGGTATCTTATTGAACCTCACATGGTTCAACTCAATCCCAATGGGACATACTCTTTGCGATATCAACGAATATTCAGCAATACCGTGGATGCTTATGCGGCTGAACTGGACGAAACCGACTACAAACTTATCCGGCTGCTGGACCAGATCGAACAGACCAATCTCATAAAAAAATATTATAAGAAAGCAATCCGGCCCGTGGATTTCTTCTCCAAGGTTTTTGATAAAAAATTGTACGATGTCCTGCGCCCAAAGATCGATGAGAAGATGATTCAGGTTTTTGAAGCCATCGGGCACAAGCCTCTCTTTATGATGAGCAAGGATGGCTACCCGGCAGATCAGGAAATCAAACTGGCGACATCCGCAGCATCCATACTCTTCCATTTCCGCCGGAATGAAGAGGAAACCCGCTACTTTCCGACGATCAAATACGAAGACCAGCGATTGGAGTTCATGTTTAAAAATGCCATCGTGCTCACTAACATTCAGGCTTGGCTACTGTTAAACAATACGCTGTATTACTTTGATCAGCCTTTGGAGGGCAAAAAATTAAGCCCTTTTCTCAACAAGAGATATATTTCGGTTGGCCGAAGCACCGAGAAGAAGTACTTTGAAACGTTTGTCTGTGGATTGATTGAACGCTATCATGTCTATGCCGAAGGTTTTGATATCCGGACGCACCAACATGAGGCCGTACCACTGCTGCGGCTGATCTATATCGAACATGGCGCCTCGCAACTGCAGCTGCAATTTCAATATGGTCCCCATATCTTTACTGCAGGGGCAGAGAATAAAGTAACCGTACGGATGGAATACGATGAGGCAAAAGACCACTACGTATTTCACCGTGTCAAACGTTCCCTTCAATGGGAAACGCAGCAGCAGGCCCATCTAAACGCACTGGGACTCGAAACGGCCGACCGACAGCTGGGATTACTAACACCTGCCGCCACATCCGGAAAACCGGTCAGTGTATTTGACTGGATGAACGCCCATCAGCAAGAGCTACAAGCTTTAGGCTTCCAGATCGTACAGGGGCATGAGGAAAAACGCTTTTTCATCGGGCACACTTCATTGGATATTTCTATCGATGAAGAAAATGACTGGTTTGATATCCGTGCTATTGCCAAGTTTGGCCCGTATGAAATACCATTTATCCAGCTCCGAAACCATATCTTAAATAATATCAAGGAATTTACGCTGCCAAATGGCGAGATTGCCATGATTCCCGAAGAATGGTTTGCGCAGTACAACCATCTTTTTCAGTTTTCGACAGACAAGCACGAGCTGAAGCTGAATAAGGTGCACATCGGCCTGCTTTTCGAAATCAGCGAGCATACACAGTTGGTGTTTAACCGAAAGTTGCAGAATCTGGCCAATTTTGAAGAGATTGTGGACATTCCCGAACCAAAACATTTCAAAGGCCATCTTCGCCCCTATCAGAAGGCGGGTTACAACTGGTTTAACTTCCTAAAACAATATAAATTTGGCGGCTGTCTTGCCGACGATATGGGGCTTGGCAAGACCGTCCAAACACTCGCCCTGCTACAACAACAAAAAGAAGAACGGCACAATGATGAGCAAGTTAACACCTCGTTGCTGGTACTGCCGACCTCCTTGGTATACAACTGGCAGAAAGAAGCTCAGCAATTTGCGCCACAGCTTAAAATACACCTGCATACCGGCAACAACCGCATCAAAGACACTTCATTCTTTGCGAACTATGATCTAGTGATCACGACCTACGGCATCGTGCGCATCGATGAGGACATCCTCAGCAGCTTTTATTTTAACTACATCATTTTAGATGAAAGTCAAAATATCAAAAACCCAACATCAAAATCGTTTAAGGCCATAAAAAGTCTTAAAAGCAAAAACAAGCTGGCTCTGAGCGGTACACCTGTCGAAAACTCTGTTTCCGACCTATGGGCGCAGATGCATTTTACCAATCCCGGATTGCTGGGCAGCTACACCTACTTCCAGAAGGAGTTTGTACATCCGATCGAAAAGAAAAAAGATGAGGAAAAGGCACAGCGGCTGCAAGCCATTGTCAAACCCTTTATCCTAAGACGTACAAAAGACCAGGTCGCCACGGAGCTGCCTCCCAAGACAGAGCAAGTGTTGTATTGTGAAATGACAGACAAACAAGCCGAACTGTATGAGACTGTCAAATCAGAATATCGAAATGCCATTCTGGATGGGCAAATGGACAGCAAGCCGAAGTCCTCACAAATTGCGCTGCTGCAGGGACTCACCAAACTGAGACAGCTGGCCAATCACCCGAAGATGGTGGATGAAAACTTTATCGGTGATTCCGGAAAATTCGAAGCCGTTATCGACACCCTTGAAATGGTGATGCGCAGAGGAAACAAAGTCCTCATCTTTTCGCAGTTTGTCAAACAGCTCAATATCTTTAGGCAATATTTCGATAAGAAGGGCACCAATTACGCTTATCTCGACGGGGGAACCAAAAACCGGGATGAAGCCGTGTCCCAGTTCCGAAAAAATAACGACACCAAGTTATTTTTGATATCGATCAAAGCAGGCGGTGTTGGCCTCAACCTGATCGAGGCCGACTATGTGTTTATCCTGGACCCTTGGTGGAACCCCGCAGTGGAGCAGCAAGCCGTAGACCGCTCCCATCGGATCGGTCAGACCCGCAATGTATTTATTTATAAGTTTATCAGCAAAGATACTGTGGAAGAGAAAATACTTGCACTGCAAAACAAAAAGAAGTCCATCGCACAGAGCCTGATCACCACTGAAGAAAGTTTCATTAAATCGCTTTCTCAAGAAGATCTGCAGGAGCTTTTGGCATAGGTGATCAGCTGTTTATGACAGCTGATCCGAAAATCATCGGTCATAAACAGATAGCAGTTTGTCTCAGACGCTTTACAAGCCAACATAGACTCCCTATATTGTATCGCGAACACAGAGCAGTTTATGGCAAAGTGTATGACATCTGCAATCTTGTGCTATGCATCGATAACAGACTGCATGCTGTTTCACATAGACTTCCTGCACTTTGTCACCAACTCCCCCTCATATCCTGCAAACGTCTGGTAGTTGAGTGGTAACATACAGCAGTTTGCCCCTCTCTACAGGTACTTAGCCATAAACTACCATCACTTGAATCTGAACTTATAACCGTCTACCAACAACAACAAGGTGTTCAGATCAAAATGGTAACAGTCCATGACAAACTGTTAGCTGTTTATGCTAACAAAAAGGCCCAGACCTTCTGACAGAATACATGAGCTAAAAAATTCCCGCCGTCATAAGATGACTGAAATGCCCATTTAAGGAAAGCGATGTCAACGTAACCCTCCAGGGTTATTTGTAAGCATTAATTTTTGACATATAGACCGAAGGTCGGATTCCAGTCACCCGTGTAAAGATATTGCTGAAAGACGAAAGTTCATTATAGCCTACCCGAAAAGCAATCTCAAAGATAGAATAACTATTCTCCGACATCAATTCTAGCGCTTTCGAAATACGTATAGCTCTTAGAAAACGGATATAACTGATGCCCATGTCCTCTTTAAAAAGCCGTGATAACGAACGGCTGCTCATACCAAACCGCGCCGCTACCTGTTCTATTGTAAACGACTTGTCGATGTTCGCATTCAGGTACCGGGCGATACTCCGGAGCTTTTCACTTTTAGGATAGGGATGCTGCATGGGAAAAGCATCTATCGGACTGCTCATTTCCGGAATAATGGCTTTCATCGCACGCAGCAAACAGTATTTCGCATAATCGTTCTGCGCATGAATGCCGCCTGTCCAGTCCCGGGCAAACAAAAACATCTCGTGCATCAGATCGTTACTCAGAAATATACCGGGCTTTGCTAAAACACTGGCTTCATGCGCATCCGTTTTGAAGTAGAAACTGTACAAATGGATATGCGAGCTGGAGCTTTCAAGATGGTACACGGTATCCGAAGGAATCCACATATAAAACCTTCCCGGAAGATACCAATGCTTTTCCGCGGTAAAAATATGGATGATCCCGCCTTCAGCATATAATAATCTCGCTTTCCGATGCCTGAATTGCCGCGAATCTATGCGATCCACATAGTTATGGTCCACATAAAAGTCATATTCGTCAGCATCAATAGCCGCAAGTTGTTCCCGATTCATTAATCTAAGATACATTTTTTTCAAAAATGGCGCAAATGAACAAATTTTGGTCCGACTATACAAAATGATATGGATGCACCTTACTGTATCTTTGTACGCGGCCTTCTCCATGCATCTTATACGCTTCACACCGTTATATCCCCCAGTTTCTTCATCGTAGCGGACCAGTGCAGATTCATACCGACAATGGTCAACAGGGGATTTCGCTGTAATACTTGGAGCGTCAGAATACAGAGAGGTCTAAAATAGATTGATATCATGAGTAAAAAGGAAAAAATAGAAAAGGCAGCTGGGTTCAATAAACTTCTCGTTGTATTTGCCATTGCCCTGCTTTTGGTTGGTATAGGCATACTCATTAACCATCTGATGTTTACCAGCCGGCACGTAACGACCAATGACGCGCAGGTCGATCAATATGTAACGCCGGTCGCCAGCAGAATCCCCGGATTTGTGAAAGAGGTACGGTTCGAGGAAAACCAATATGTCCATCGTGGGGACACGCTGGTCATCATCGATGCAGGCGAGTACCAGACCAAGGTAGCCATGGCCAGCGCCGAATTGCGCAATAGCCAGCAGAACGCCGAAGTCATCGCCAAAAATGTACATGTTACCGCCAATAACATTTCAGTGCAAAAGGCGAAGCTAGAAGCTGCAAAGGTCAGCGTGTGGCAGACCGAACAAGATTATAACCGCTATAAAAGCCTACTTGAAGCGGATGCTGCCACCAGGCAGCAATATGATCATGCGAAAGCTGCATACGATATGGCGTTGGCCCAGCTCCACACCAGTCAGGAGGAATACAACGCTGCTTTATTAAGTACCAGTAAGGACAAGGCTAGTCAGCTGCCTGCCAAGGCCAATATCGATCTGAAAAAGGCTGCCCGAGACAATGCGGCCCTATTCCTCTCCTATACCGTAGTCACCGCACCTTATGATGGATTTGTCGGCAAAAGATCTATCCAGCCGGGACAGTTTGTGAAAGAAGGGCAGACCTTGGTCAATGTCGTCAGTGAAGAGAAATGGATCAACGCCAACTTCAGGGAGACACAGATCGAAGATCTGATGGAAGGAACTGAAGTGATCATCCAGGTGGACGCATTTCCAAAAATGCATTTTAAGGGAAAGATCCACTCGTTTTCCCCTGCCTCGGGTTCCAGATTTTCAGTCATTCCACAGGACAACGCAACGGGTAATTTCGTCAAGATCGAACAGCGTATCCCGATCAAAATCGTCTTCTTACCACAGCAGAATATATCAAAACTGCGTGCAGGCATGAACGTGGTTGTGCACGCCATTCATCAATCCTAATGAATCATGAGCACAGACAAATCATTATATTATGGCTGGGTACCTGAGTGGATAAAATTGCCGATGATGATCCTGGCGATGTTTCCACATCTTATGCTACTGACGTTATTCCACTCCAATACTGCTTTTACAGCTTCGGCCTTAGGCATTGAGCTGGAAGACATCCAATACTTTCTTTCGTTGATGTATGGCGCTGTGGTGGTAGCGCTGTTGACTTTCCAGCGGTTATTTTCTTATTTCAGAGTGCGGACATATATTCTGTTGAGCTGTTCGATCTCTATCCTTATCTTATTGGGTATTTCATTAACGAGAGATCCTTTCGTCATTGGTGTGCTCCGTGTTGCCGAAGGTATTTTCTGCGTGCTCGAGGGAGCTTGCTTCCTGCCTCTGGTAATGATGCAGATCAAACACCCTAAAAGCCGGACTATCGCCTACTTTTTCTTATATACGTTCATGCTGACAGGCGGGACCATAACAACCTCCCTGCTTAAAGAGAGCATTATGGACTATGGTTGGGAGGATATGATCCGGGTAGTTTTTTACTGGCATCTGATTGTCATCGCCATTGCTGTTGTTTTCCTGAACAACAATCGATTAAGCAGAAAATTCCCCCTTTATCAGATCGATCTCGCAAGCTGTCTTTTCCTCTTACTATCGCTCAGCTGTGGTGCATATGTGCTGATTTACGGGCGCAAATATTATTGGTTTGCGCATGGTAGTATTATCGTCAACTCGTCCCTGTTCCTTATTTTTGGTGCCCTATTTGTTCTCAAACAATCTCTGGTTAAACGCCCGCTGTTCCACTTTGATGTGTTACGGTACAGAAATATCTTGTATGGTATCCTGCTCTTCGCCCTTTTTTATATCATTCGTAGCGGCCTCAATAATGTGTATACGGTGATGGCCTCCGTCTGGAAATGGCCGTGGCATTACGTCGTTGATATTCAATATATCAATGTCGCCGGCACGATCATAGGGGTCGGCAGTTCGGGCCTGCTGTTGTTAAAAGACGTTAGCCCAAAATATATTTTTGGACCGGGTTTCCTGCTGCTGACAGCTTCCTGCTTTCTGTTTGTTCCCGCATGCTATCCCGACACCACAATGACGACCGTAGGCCTTCCCCTATTCATCCAAGGGGTAGGACAAGGTTGGCTTTTTACGCCCCTTGTCATCTATATTTCGACAGGTGTCTCTTCACATCACGTCGGCAATGCAGGACTGATGGGCACAACTGTGCGGTTTTGGAGCACAAATATGGGTTTCGCACTGATTCAAAACCTCAGTTATACCTTCAATCAAAAACATTTCGTGCAGCTCGAACAGACGCTGAACAGCAGCAACCCGATCATCGGATCCTATTGGGAAACGCTGGTACTCAACTATAGCGGTACTTATGGTGACAACCTTGCCAGGCTTCTGGCCACGAAAAAACTGGGCGCTACAGTAAGCCAGCAAGCTTCTTTGCTCAGCAATATGGAGATATTTACTTATCTGGGCATATTAGGGGCAGCGGTTACCTGTACGATTTTTCTGCTTGGCCCTGTTAAAACACTTTTCATGCGGCTGCGGCTGCCCTATTTATAAAAGAAGGCTGTTGCATTTCAGTTTGCAACAGCCTTCCGATAAGATATATGATGAGGTAGCTTAAGCTCCAAATTCAACAAGTGCTTTTCGGATGCGGGCCACCACTTCCTGCTGCCCCAATAACTCGACGATCTGGAATACATCAGGACCAAATTTGCCGCCCACCAGCATAATCCGGAATGGCATCATTAATTCGCCAATTTTCATACCCGAAGCCTGAATGGCATCTTTGAAGAAAGCTTCCAGAGCAGGTGCTTCCCAATTGCCAAAATTTTCAAATGACGGAATGATATTTTCAAAAAATGCTGTTTTCTCCGCAGACCATTTTGGCTTCACGGCATTCAGATCATATTCAGCTGGCTGCACGAAAAAGAAAGAAGCCTGTGCCCAAAAATCTTCCACAAAGGTCAGACGCTCCTTAATGGCATCCAGCACACGTCCAATATAGCCTTCTTCGGCGTCAACCTGATGATGGGCCAACACCTCTTTGACCTGCGGCAGCAGGCTTTCGCCTGAAGAACGCTTGATCCATTCGTGATTAAACCATTTTGCCTTTTCAAAATCAAACTTCGCCCCAGCCTTACTGATACGGTCTACACTGAATTTCTGTATCAGCTCGTCGAGCGAGAACAGCTCCTGTTCTGTACCATCGTTCCAGCCCAGCACCCCCAACATATTGACAAATGCCGCGGCCATGAAGCCCATTTCACGAAATCCTTTGGTGGTGTCCCCAGATTTAGGATCCGTCCAGTTCATGGCATAGACCGGGAATCCCAGACGGTCGCCGTCTCGCTTACTCAATTTCCCATTTCCATCCGGTTTGAGGATCAATGGCAAATGAGCCCATGCAGGCATGCTGTCGCCCCAACCCAGGTACTCCCATAATAATATATGGATCGGAGCCGAGGGCAACCATTCTTCACCACGGAAGACATGAGATATCTCCATAGCCTTGTCATCCACCACGACCGCCAGATGGTAGGTGGGCATGCCGTCTGCTTTGAGCAGTACCTTATCGTCAACCAGATTGGTATCAAAAGCCACTTTCCCACGGATCATATCGGTAAACGTGACCGTCTCATCTGTAGGAACCTTTATCCGAATTGTATACGGCGCACCGGACTCCAATAATTGTTGAGTTTCAGTTTCACTAAGGCTCAAAGAATTGCGCAGTTGCAGCCTGTTTTCGTGGCTGTAGCGGAAGTTAGGCTGCAGCTTCCGCTGCTCCTCCAGTTCCGCAGCTGTATCAAAGGCGTAGTAAGCATAGCCCCCAGCAACGAGTTGTTCGGCATATTGACGATAAGCTGGTTTCCTTTCACTCTGCCGATAAGGACCATATTTCCCGCCCTTTGAAGGGCTTTCATCCGGTGTCAGGCCACACCAAGCCAGACATTCGTTGATATACTCTTCCGCTCCGGGCACAAAACGAGTCTGATCCGTATCCTCGACACGTAAAATAAAATCTCCCTGATGCTGACGCGCATAGAGAAAATTAAATAACGCTGTACGTACGCCTCCAAGGTGCAGACCACCCGTGGGACTAGGTGCAAAACGCACTCTTACTTTTCTTTCTGAACTCATGCCGCAAAATTACCACAAAAATTTTGATTTGGACATCAGCACACCTGCCAAGCTGAAATAAAAGTGCAGAAAACAGACATTTATTCAGTAATTTGCGGTAAAGAGACGAATAGCACATCATGAAACCTTATCAGATAAGCCAACAACGCTGGAAGTTTATCCTGCTGATATTTGCAGCAGTTATCGCCGTTGCTTCATTGGTCTATACCAATTATCTCGTTCGCAATCTCGCCCATGCCGAACGTTCCAAAGCACAGGTCTGGGCCATGAGTACGAAAAACATCATGACCATGCCCGATGTCGATGATGAGTTTATCACGTTTATCTATGCAGTTCGTGATAGTCTGAACTTACCTGCAATTATCACTGATGACAAGGAAGAAATTATTTTTTGGAGAAACCTGGACTCCACAAAGACGAATATCAAGCCGATGCACAATGATTCTGTTACAAAACACCTGGACTACGACCCCGAATATTTTCAGAAGCAGCTTGCCTTCATGAAGAAAAGCCATGCGCCCATCACACTGGAGTTGGAGAATGGACAAAAGTGGCATGTATATTATAAAGATTCCTGGTTTTTGCAGCAGCTGCGCGTATTCCCTTATGTCCAATTATCGCTTATCGCACTGTTCTTAATTATTGCTTATACCGTGTTCAACTCGATCCGTAAATCTGAGCAGAACCTGGTCTGGGTGGGTTTGACAAAAGAAGCCGCGCACCAGCTGGGCACTCCTATATCGTCGCTTATGGGATGGTTAGAGCTCATTCGTATCAAATTTGACGCGGAGGAAGACGATACCCTTAATGAGATGGAAAACGATATCAAGAGGCTCGAAATCGTGGCCGACCGCTTCTCCAAGATCGGATCGACACCCGTATTGACCAACCACAATCTGTATGAGGTCATCGAAAATTATGTGGATTATTTCAGGGTACGCACAAGCAATAAAATCACGTTTGAGTTAACCGGAGATAAACATGTCGAGGCAAAACTCAATGTCCCATTGTTCGACTGGATCATCGAAAATTTATTGAAAAACGGAGTAAATGCCATTGGCACAGAAGGAAAGATAACTGTTAATATTTCAGAAAATATTGCGAAAGAAGAAATTTTTATAGACATTAGTGATACGGGTAAAGGAATTCCGCGCTCAGATTTTGACTCGATATTCCAGCCCGGATTTACAACGCGAAAGAGAGGCTGGGGACTGGGCCTTAGCTTGACCAAACGGATGGTCCGGTATCATCAGGGTCAAATCTTTGTGAAAGAATCTGAAATAGGTAAAGGAACAACATTTCGAATAATCTTAAAAAGTAACTTAAAATATGAAGCCACTCAAATCTGACGAATATCCAGCAGTCTACGCGCCGTACATAGAGACTGTAGTCGATGACAACGTATTGGATGCATTGGAAGAACAGATACTTTCCTTTCCTGCATTTTTAGACTCCATTCCAGAGGAAAGAGGTAACTTCAAATACGCGGAAGACAAATGGACTATCAAAGAAGTCGTCGGCCATGTGATCGACAACGAACGCATCATGGCCTACCGTGCCTTACGTTTTTCACGCAACGACCTGAAAGAGCTGACAGGCTATGACCAGGATTATCTAATACAGTATTCCCGCTACAACGAGCGGACGTTAGAAAGCCTGAGCAAAGAATTCACCTATCTACGTAAAGCCAATATGATGCTATTCAACAGCTTTAATGAGGCGGAACTGGAGCGCAAAGGCATGGCCTCCGAACGTCTGGTCAGCGTCAAAGCACTATTGTATGTGATTGCAGGTCACCTCAACCACCATCGTATTATCATTCAGGAACGCTACTTAAACTCTGACGATGTCAAAAATCTGGTTTCAGCACTACAACATTGACGAAATAAACGTTTTTTTTAACAAGTACCTGTCAGGCTTGCTGGAAATTCAGGCGACCCAGATTGACGACAACAGCATTACCGCCACCATGCCAGTGACCGACAAGGTGAAACAGCCCCATGGAATACTGCATGGCGGTGCCTCCGTTGTCCTCGCCGAGTCTTTGGGCAGTATTGCCTCCAACTTGGTGGTAGACCCCGAAAAATATCGAGGCGTGGGCCTGGAAGTGAATGCCAACCATCTGAGGCCGGTCAGTAGCGGCGTAATCACCGCCATATGCAGCCCGATCCATATCGGCCGCTCAACGCATGTCTGGGAAATCAAAATGTACGACCGCTTCAATAAGCTGAATTGTATCTCACGACTTACAGTGGCCATTGTACCAAAATAAGGTGCTGTACGCTAACTCGATTTACTTCCGGATAAATATTCGAAAATCGACAAGATTGCTACCCAAAGAAGAATATTTTTTATAATTTATTCTTCTTTTTTTTGCCAAATAATTAGCAAAATACCCCTTTTTTTATTTCCGATATTCAAGAAAATTAAGTAGTCTTGTAGGATGGATAACTAAAAATTCAGTAAAAATAGCGTGCAATCGTTTGCTTAACGACTCTTTGTACTGATTCTGGTCCGAGAACGATAACTTAACTAAATATAATTAAAAAAATGACCACTAATCCTAATTCGGGTAGAACAGCAATAGTCCCTATGCTCATTTGCTGTGCACTATTTTTTATTTTGGGCTACATTACATGGGCCAACGGAGCGTTGATTCCTTTCGTACGGCTGGCATTTAATCTGGAAACAGATACCCAGGCCTTTCTGATTCTTTTTGCTTCTTATATTGCCTATTTTTTTCTAGCCTTACCCAGTTCATGGATTTTGAGCAAAATTGGATTTAAAAACGGGCTTGTCGCCAGTTTGGTCCTAATTATCATCGGTGCCCTTATCATCCTTCCGGCAGCGTCAAACTTAAGCTACCAGCTTTTCCTGATTGCTATATTCGTCCAAGCCTCAGGTATGGCTTTATTACAGACAGCTATTAATCCCTATTTAAGTATCATTGGCCCGATAGAAAGTGCTGCCCAGCGGATTTCCATTGTGGGCATCTTTAACAAAACGGCGGGCATGATCGTTCCCGTGGTCCTGGGCAGTATCTTGTTAAAGGATTACGACACGATATCCAGCAAAATCAAAGAACTTAAGGTTGGTGCCGAACACGATGCGCTATTAGCAGAACTATCCGAACGGCTACACGGTCCATATATCGGCGTTGCAGTAGGTGTAGCGATTCTGGCCATCATCGTATTTGCTGTCAAAATGCCTGATGTGGATGTCAACAAGGAAGAAGAAGAGTCTGATGAAGCAGCTGTTGCAGGCACCAGGAAGACAAGCATCTTCCAATTTCCACACCTCTTTCTCGGATTTCTTGCTATTTTCTTTTGCGTGGCCGTGGAGGTCATGGCAGGCGATATTATCGGCACCTACGGCCGGTTGCTTTCCTTACCGCCGTTTTTTGTGAAATACGGAACAACATTTACCCTTGTCTGCATGCTCGTCGGTTATTTTATCGGGATTATTACGATCCCACGCTTTGTCTCCCAGCAGACGGCGCTGCGCATCTGTACATTGGTCGGAATTGCATTCACAGCAATTTCAGCTTTCTCCACAGGCTTGACTTCCTACATTTTTGTCGCGCTTCTGGGTGTGGCAAACGCCCTGATGTGGCCTGCGATCTTCCCGCTCGGTATCAAGGGACTGGGCCGTTTTACGAAAGTGGGTTCGGGTGTCATGATTATGGGTATCGCCGGTGGAGCGATCTGGCCCTTGATCTATGGATACCTTAAAGATACCCTACATGTAGATTTTCAGCACGCCTTCCTCTTTGCTATGGTGCCAGCTTATTTATATATTTTATTCTTTGCTGTTAAAGGTCATCAAGTCGGAAAAAACGGATAAAAGATCACAAATATTGACAAACAAACATGTAAACAGATGAAAAAAAGTTTTTTTACCATTGCTACAGCTGCCGTTCTGCTGCTCACCGCAAACGCAGCCTCTGCGCAGCTGAAGCTACCTGCTGCTAGCAGCGCCCAGACAGTCACACAGGGACTGGGAATCGAAAATGTGACCCTCAGCTATAGCAGGCCGAGCATGAATGGCCGTAAAATTTTTGGCGAGCTTGTCCCATATAACGAGGTATGGCGCACGGGTGCTAATACCAATACTACACTGACATTTGAAGGGGATGTCAGCTTAAACGGCCATAAACTCACAGCTGGTACCTACGCCTTGTTTACCATTCCCAATAAATCAGAATGGACAGTGATCATCAGCAAAAACACCAAACAATGGGGAGCTTATACCTATAATCAGGCTGAAGATGCCCTTCGTTTTAACGTTAAACCACAAACGCTGAATACAGCTGTGGAGACATTCACGATCTCCTTTGACAATGTAACACCCACCAGTGCCGTACTCAGCCTTGCCTGGGAAAAAACAGCCATAAAAGTCGATCTGAAAGTGGAGCAGCAGGCGAAGATTCTGGCGTCCATCGACGAGGCCATGAAGGGCGAGAAAAAACCGTATTTTGCCGCAGCTCAATACTATTTCAATAACAACCTCGATCTGAATAAAGCACTAGTTTGGTTTGACGAAGCTGCTAAAGCACAGCCGAAAGCTGCTCACGTGCTGTACTGGAAAGCAAAAGCGCAATTGAAAGCAGGCGACAAAAAAGGCGCAATCGAAACCGCCACCAAAGGGGTAGAAGTAGCGACCGAGAGTAAAAATAGCGAATACATCAAGCTAAATACCCAAGTCCTTAATGCAGCAAAAAAATAGGACAAAACATAAAAACAGGTGGAAAATGCTAGTAAAAGCGTGTTCTAACCGACAATAATAGAAAGAAATGGGTACTTTATAGGTGCCCATTTTTTATAATTCGTCTTTTAGCAATTGTTCCAATTCTTCGGGCGACACGTTCATATTCACGTTGCCATCCTTTGCAAATGAGATCTCCCCGGTTTCTTCAGAGACAATCACCGCAACAGCATCCGAGATTTCCGTAACACCTATTGCCGCACGGTGCCGCAATCCAAACTGCAAGGGCAGGTCTTCGCTATCCGACAACGGCAACACGCAGGAAGCTGTCATGATCTTAAAATCCACGATGACCACCGCCCCATCATGCAGTGGACTATTTTTATGAAAAATACTCTCGATCAGGCGCTTTGAGATCTGTGCATCGATATATTCACCACTACTCTGGTAGTATTCCTCATCAAAGTATTTGGAGAAAACCAGCAGTGCTCCGGTCCGGGTTCGTGACATGCTTCTGCAAGCCTCGATGACAGGCCGAAGGTCTTCCGTTAAATCTTTTTGAATGGCTTTCTTATTGCCCAAAAAAGACCAAAAAACCTTCTTTCGTTTCATGGAAATATTTTTGCCGACATGGAGTAAAAATCGTCTGATTTCCTGCTGGAAGACAACAATTAGTGCAATAGATCCGACAGAAATAAATCCGCCGAATATCTCGGTCAGCAAACGCATATGCATTTGTTTCACGACAATATAGACGCCGTAAAACAGGGCGACCCCAATCAGGATATTCACAGCAATCGTGCCCCGGATCAAACTATAGATATAGTAGATAATGATCGCTACTAATATGATATCAATAACGTCCAATAAGCGAAAGCCACTAAACAAGCTGTAATCGATTCCATCCATATATGCAAGTTAAAAAAAAATAGATATTATTTGTATTTTTACATCATAACATAAAGAAAAATGACCAGACTTTCAGTAAATATCAATAAAATCGCAACGCTCAGAAATTCAAGGGGGGGCAACAACCCGAATCTGCTTGCTGCAGCTCTGGCCTGCGAACGTTTTGGTGCCCAGGGTATCACCGTACACCCCAGACCTGACGAAAGACATATTCGCTATCAGGATGTATTTGACCTAAAGGCCGAGATCCAGACCGAGCTGAATATCGAAGGGAACTGCCAGGAACAGAAGTTTGTTGATCTTGTACTGGCCAACAAACCCGCTCAGGTGACACTCGTTCCCGATACTCTGGGACAGCTGACGTCCAATCATGGCTGGGATACGATTAAGCACAAAGACTATCTAAGCGATATGTGCAAATTGTTTAAGGACGCAGGTATACGGGTGTCCATCTTTGTTGATCCTGTGGAAGAAATGGTGGAGGCTGCAGCCGCAACAGGCACCGACCGGGTCGAACTATATACAGAGGGTTACGCCAGTGAATATGGTTTTGACAAGGAAGCGGCAATCAAACCTTATTTTAAAGCAGCATTAAAGGCCCGCGAAGTTGGCCTGGGCCTCAATGCGGGGCATGACCTTGACCTCAATAATCTACAGTATTTTAATCAGCATATCCCCGAGCTACTGGAAGTGAGCATCGGGCATGCACTGATTTCAGATGCCCTGTATTTGGGATTGGAAGAAACCATCAAGCGCTATCTGGCCTGTTTGAAGTAAACCGGGTGGCATAACAATCATTATAACGGCAAAGGGCTTTCTGAATGAAAGCCCTTTGCCGTTAATACCTATGCGAAATAAGGTGTGCTTTAATGAATTCCTTTAAAAATACGGTTCCAGCGGATTTTGGATAATCCTGTACCGATATCATCCCAGCTCATCCAGGTGAAAAGTGCCTTACCGACAATATGGTCTTCAGGAACAAAACCCCAGCCTCTGGAATCCAGCGAGTTGTGACGGTTGTCTCCCATCATCCAGAAGTAGTCCATTTTGAAGGTATAATGATCGGCTTTGACATCATTGACGTAGATACCATCTGCACGCTTTTCTAGCTTATTGTTTTCGTAAACACGGATTGCGCGCTCGTAAATTGGCAGCGTCTGCGCATTGAGGGCCACTGTCCATCCCTTTTTCGGAATTAGAATTGGACCAAAATTGTCAAAATCCCATTTATATTGAGGATCATATGGATAAGCCCCTTCTCCAGCAGTATTCCTTCTGATTTCTTTTACATTCGACCAGGACTTTACCAGCTCCAGTTCGTCTTTGGTCATAAACAGCTGGTAGACGCCGGGCTGCTGATCGGAGGCTCCACCTTCAATACGCAGCTCGCGCAGACGGTCCATATTCAATGGACTGCCATCTGTCAGCACAATGTAGTCCAGCTGACTTTCAGGTGGATCGAAGCCGGGCTGGTCATTCACAAACAGTTTGGCATCCTTCATAAAGATCTTATCTCCCGGCAAGCCTACACAACGCTTAATATAATTCTCCCGCTTATCGATGGGTCTAGCTTGGATAGTAAACTGTGCATTGACCGTTTGCCATCCGTAAGCTCTTACCAGATCATAATAGCTGGCATTCTGGTTTTCCAGAGCGACAGTGTCGCCTGCTGGAAAGTTAAAAACGACAACATCATTGCGTTTAATTTTCTGAAACCCGGGTAAACGCTTGTAAGGCAATTCAATCAGCTCAGAATAAGCTTTCCCCCCTGTCACCGGCATGGTGTGGTGTGCAAACGGAAAGGCTATGGGCGTATTGGGTACGCGAGGCCCATAATTTAACTTACTAACGAACAGGAAATCACCGATTAATAAAGTGCGTTCCATAGATCCCGTCGGGATCATATAAGCTTCGATCAAAAACCCCCGGATCAGTGAGGCAGCAACTGTGGCAAATACGATTGCATCCGCCCATTCCCGCACCATCGATTTCTTATATGGATATTTAATTTTGTATTCCTTATAGGATTCCTGTTCAATTTCATCCCGTTTCTCTTCCGTCAGCTCCACGCCCTCCTGGGCAGCAGCTTTTAAGTTTTTAGCATATAAGCCATTCAAAAAACGCACATTATTATCCTTTGCCCACATTGGCAGCACGATAAACGGAACAAGGACCGCTGCCGCGTTTTCCCAAAACCGGCGTTTGCCGAAACAGTGGATGAAGTCTAGGTAAAGATTATAGAAAATAAACACATTCACAATGGGAACCAGCAATAAGATCACCCACCATGTCGGTCTATTTGTCAATTTGGCCTGTATATATTGACTATAAAAAGGTACGATTGCTTCCCAACCTTTTCTGCCAGCCTTAACAAACAATTGCCAGAGTCCATAACCTGATATTGCCGTTAAAACCGCAAAGATAATTAACCACATATTCTACTAATTAGTACTATTTATTAAAATCAAAAATTTCCGTTACTTGATAGAAACCCTTCTTGCCATTTAGCCATTCGGCAGCCACCACAGCTCCCAGCGCAAAGCCGTCACGGCTATGTGCGGTATGTTTGAATTCGATCTGATCCACCTCAGAACTGTAGAGTACAGTATGCGTCCCCGGCACCTCTTCGATACGGTGGCTTTCGATGAGCAGCTCGTCCGGTTTTGGAATAATTTCGTCCTGTTCACCGACAACAGTATTCACCCATTTGCTTTTCACGTCACTGTTGTCAAGGATTCCCTCAGCAATTGTGATGGCCGTCCCACTCGGAGCGTCCAGCTTATGGATATGATGAATTTCTTCTACCTGAACATCGTATTGCTTGTAAGGTTGCAAAGCTTTGGCTAATATCCTATTGACATGGAAAAACACATTCACGCCGATCGAGAAATTCGAACCATATAATATTGTTCCATTTTTTTCTGCGCATTTGTTCTTGACCTGTTCCAGCTGATCGTACCAGCCTGTCGTCCCCACAACAATAGGCACGCCGGCTTCCAGACAAAGATCCATATTATCCAGAGCAGCTGCCGGAATGCTAAAGTCTATCGCGACATCGGCTCCTTTGATATCATCAATTGTCAGACCGGGACGATTATTTTCATCCACAATTAAAAAAATCTGGTGGCCTCTTTTAAGTGCATATCTTTCGATAATCTGCCCCATTTTGCCATATCCCAAGAGAACGATGTTCATATATTTAGAAAATAAAGTATAGTATAATTTTAAAATTAAAAAATTCCCACGAAAAACAGCTACAAAAGTAGTGATAACGAAGACTTTTAATTGAATTTCATGGATAATTTCAATCCTACTGTGGGTTTAAAGCTATACGTGCCGGACGCAAGCCCAGCATCCATCAAGGTAGGACCGATCGAAAGGGCTGTTTTTTTGGGTTTATCTTCGCCGATATTCCAACGGTATTTTAACATGGAGTCAATATATGCTTCGGCGACATTCAGGCCATATACCCCCAGCGTCAGTAGCACCATCAGGTCCCGGTTGCGCCGTGCATTATCTTTGGCCCGAATGATGGACTGGTCCGGAACACCGTTATAATACGGGTCTTCCACTGCCCGGCCATCCGCCCTGGCCTGCAGTACCCCCAGCAGTTCCTTGTAATAGCGGTTATTGAAGTCAAAAACAAGCACGGTAGACAATAGCCCGCCGTAAATCGCCGGTACTTTGATCCACCAGACTCCGCCGTTGGTATATTGCCCCCATCCCGGTAGGATGAGCGAGCGCTTCCATGCCTGCCGGTTTTTAGCTTCGATTGCCAAACGTGTAGAATCTTTGAAGACCGTCTTTTCCTTTGCTTTTGCCTCTTCTTTTTCTCTTCGCTTTCGCTCCTTTCGGGATTCCTTTTTCACCGTGTCCTGTAGGGATTTCGCCTTTAAACTGTCTGATTTAACGGTTGTCACCTGCTTCTTTGAGATTGAATCCACAGTCTGGCCGTTGACAAGCAAAACGGCAAATAAGGCCAGGAACAAACTTACTAACTTGGCCATACTACCAATCTAACAGTTCAAGGATACGGCTTAAATCATCTTCGGACTCAAAAGGAATCTCGATGGCACCTTTACCTTTCGCGCTTTTCAGATTGAGCTTGACACGTGAAGAAAATTTAGAGGCCAGGTCATCTTCAATCTTTTGGAGTTGAAAAGACATTGCCGGCTTCTCTTTCCCTGTCTTTTTCTTTCCACCTTTCTGGAGTTCACGGACAAGCTCTTCTGCTTTCCTAACCGACAATCCCTGATCGATGATCAGTTTGAATATATAAAGCTGTTTATCAACCTCTGGTATATTGATCAGCGCACGGGCATGTCCCATGGTTAGGGCCCCGTCGCGTATTGCAGCCTGAATCACCGGTGGTAGCTTGAGCAGACGCAGATAGTTTGTTACTGTCGAGCGATTTTTGCTGACACGCTCTCCGAGCTCCTCCTGCTTCAGATTACATTCCTCGATCATACGCTGAAAACTCAAAGCGACCTCTATCGCATTCAGGTTTTCACGCTGGATATTTTCAATCAACGCCATCTCCAGCATCTGCTGATCATTGGCGGTACGGATATAAGCTGGAATTTCAGTAAGACCAGCCAGTCTCGACGCACGTAGACGTCGCTCACCCGAAATCAACTGGTAGTTTCCATCTGAAATTTTCCGGACGGTGATCGGCTGGATCAAGCCCTGCAGCTGAATGGATTCCGATAGCTCCTGCAGCGCTACTGGATCAAATTCTGTACGGGGCTGAAAGGGATTCACCGATATTTCTTCCACACGGACATGACTAATACTGCCCGTTTCTTTCGTTTTGTTTATGGGAGAAGAGGTCACAAGCGGCGCTTCCTCAACCTGTTGATTACTTTTAGCCGGAATATCTACGCTATCATTTAATAGAGCACCTAAACCTTTTCCCAGACCTGTTTTACGCTGATGTGCTGCCATATTATGCGGTTACTGTTGTATTCATTTCATTAAGATGTCCGTTTTTTTGCAATATCTCACGTGCCAGATTCAAATAATTGATCGCTCCTTTACAGGATGCGTCATGCATAATGACGGAAATACCGAAGCTTGGCGCTTCACTTAAACGGGTATTACGTTGAATGATGGTATCAAAAACTAAATCAGTAAAATGCGTTTTCACTTCTTCGACCACCTGGTTGGAAAGTCTTAAACGAACATCATACATGGTTAACAATATTCCTTCGATTTCCAAACTGGTATTCAAACGGTTCTGGACAATTTTTATGGTGTTCAATAACTTACCCAAGCCCTCCAATGCAAAATATTCACATTGCACCGGGATGATGACAGAATCCGAAGCCGACAAAGCGTTGATTGTAATTAAGCCCAAGGAGGGAGAACAGTCGATGATAATAAAATCATAATCTTGTTTGACCTGATCCAGAATCTTTTTCATTTTATACTCCCTCTCGTGCATATTGATCATTTCAATCTCAGCACCTACCAGATCAATGTGGGCAGGCAAAAGGTCCAAATTCGGGGTTTCGGTCTGCTGTATAGCTTCCCTCGGGTCCAGGTCGTTTACCAGACACTCGTATACACTTGCTGTAATTGTACGAGGGTCAAAACCGATCCCAGAAGTCGAGTTGGCCTGCGGATCCGCATCCACCAGCAGTGTTTTATATTCTAAAACCGCTAAACTTGCCGCCAGATTGATTGACGTTGTGGTCTTTCCGACTCCTCCTTTTTGGTTTGCGATTGCGATTATTTTTCCCATCTTGAATGAAAACCTTTCTTAATTAAAATGTCTCTGTGCACTACATTTCACTTTTGCGAAGATTAATCTGCCAAAATATTCACGCTCATGACGAAAGAGCAGAACAAATGCAGCATATTTCGTACTTTTGAAGGATCAAAAGCACATATCCTCAGGATGCTAAGATACAAAAAATCAAGATATGTATCCACTTCGAAATAGTGCTTTTTATAAGTATCAACAGCACAATGATTTTAATAATATCCGGAACAAACCGTCCAAATAGTAAAACGTTTAAAATAGCAAAATGCTACCAGCAACTGCTTAATCGTAAGTCCATTGAGAACGAAATTCTCTCTTTATCGGATCTTCCGCCCAATATATTGGAAACAGATCTATACGGGAGGCGAAGTACTGCATTTGAACCTATACAGCAGAAGGTCAGCGATGCTGAAATGTTTATTTTTATTGCGCCCGAATACAATGGGAGCATCCCCGGCGCACTCAAGCTCTTTATCGACTGCTGTACTTTCCCCATCAGCTTTTATCACAAAAAAGTTGCATTGGTCGGATTATCTTCAGGGCGATATGGCAACATCAGGGGAATAGATCATCTGACAGGCATATGCCATTACCTCAGAATGCATGTCCTCCCGCTTAAAATATTTCTCCCACATGTTCAGAACGAACTGGATGACAAGGGGGAACTATTCAAAGAAGACACCTTGCAGTTCATCAACGAACAGATTGAAGAAATCGCAAGATTTTGACAAAAGCACGTATTTCTTTTCGTTGCACCTTTGGACGTGCTTCGCCCCATGTTCGTACCTTGTTCGCAAACCTTATACTATTCCCCTACTCTTTGCCCACTCCTTCCCTACTGTTAATGTAGAGAAAGAGTGGGCGGAATGTGGACAATCAGTGAACAAAAGCCGAACGAGATACGAATGGCTTACGAACAGGAGCCGGATAAGGGACAAAAAGAAGATTAATAACCGAACAACTCCTTTAAATCCACTTTTTTGACCTCACCCAACTTGGCAAGATCTTCCTGCTTAAGGTTCTCTTCCTTCGCCACGATACAATACACGTAGGGTTTGTTGCTCATCTCGTTCTTATGGAAGGCATTCAGATCTGCATAAGACAGTTTAGGAGCCTGCTCATAGACTACTTTACGGATGTCCGTCGTATTTCCCAATCTTTGGGCTGCCAGATAACTGTGAAGAATAGCGGCATTCAGCACCCGTTCGCTGGCAATGGATTTCTGCAAACTGACTTTGGCAATATCCAGCCCTTTTGCACTTTCGGGAAGCACGTTCAACAGCTCGTTCATGCCTTTGATTGCTTCGTTAAATTTGTCCGCCTGCGTACCCACGTACGCTCCCACGGTATAGTGGTTTTGTTTTTTGTATGGCTGTCCATAAAACGCGTACGTCGAGTAGGCCAAGGCTTTCGATTCGCGGATTGTCTGGAATACGATACTTCCCATACCGCCTCCAAAGTAATTATTGAATAGGGCAACCGTAGGTGTCAAGGCGTTATCGTAAGCAGCAGATGTCCTATACCAAAATACCTCAGCCTGCTTCATATCAAAGTCCGCAAAGAGCACCTGATTTTTAGCTGTAGGCAGTTCCTTAAACACAAGCCCCTTTGCCGGTTCGACGTAATTTCCAGCCCCCTGTTTTAAAGGCTTGGCCTTGTCCACAAATTCGCTGGCAGACAAAGGTCCAAAGTAAAGCAAGCTGTGTTTCATGTTGGCCAGATCATGGAGGGTAGCAACAAGGTCCTCAGCTTTCAGTGCATCCAGTTCTGCATCCGTAAACACATTGTTAAATGGATTTTTAGGTCCGTATTTGGCATACGATTTAAGCCCTTCCATGATGGCACCCTTATTTTCTTTGGCATTTGCTCTTGCTTTCTTAAGGCGAGCGATATACATTTTGAAGGCCTGTTGATCCGCCACACAATTGCGCAACAGATCCTGTATCAGGTCCTGTGTCGCCCCAAAGTTTGTATTCAGCCCTGAGATCGAAACCACCGTTTCTTCATTTCCTGCTGATACGGAGAAATCCGATGCCAATTGGTAGAAATCTTTGCTAAACTGTTCACTGGACTTGTCTTTAGTTCCCAGAAATTCCAGATATCCTGCAGCCAGTGAAAGCAATTTATTGTTCCATTTGCCCACGTCAAAACGGTAAGACAAGGAGAACAGTTCGTTGTCCGCATTCTTCACTGCCAGTACAGGCAAACCATGTGCGGTGGCTTTTTGCACATCCTTTTGGTAATCGACCCATACGGGCTGAATTTTATCCTCCGGCATGGCTTCTACCTGTTTTAAGAAATCGGACTGATCGTCACGGTTGACCGTCACAGGCGTAATCTCCGGCTTAACGACTTTGACGACATTGGTATCTACACCCTTACGCTTATAGACCACCACGTAATTATTATCGTTCAGGTACTTGTTGGCAAAGTCTACCACATCCTGTTTGGTGATTTTATTCAGTTCGTCCGAGTAGCCAACTACCGATGCCCAGTCCTGACCAGAGGTGAACGCATCCATCAATGCTTCCGCCCGGTCACCGTAATTTTCATTTTGCTTAATTTCGTCTTTTTTTGCATTGTTGACAATCGCGGCAATCAAATCATCTGAGAACTCACCTTTGCGCAACTTTGCCAGTTCCCCTAACAGCAGCTGCTGCACCTCTTCCAAACGCTGTCCCTGTCCGGGATTCCCTTGTAAGATGAGCAAAGAATAGTCCTTAAGCACATACGGGAAAGCACCTGCTCCCAGCAATTTTTGGTTCTTTACCAGATCCAGATCGATCAGACCAGCGGACCCGTTGGTCAGTATCTGGCTCATCAAGTTCAGCATCCGCGCATCTTTCGTCGCAGCACCAGGAAAACGGAATCCCATAAACATGAATTCGGCATCGGGTCCTTTGACTTCCCTAACGACGGGCTTCAAGATTGGCTCTTCAGGCTCAAAGGTATAGGGGGGAATCTCCTTCGGCTTCATGAAAGCGAAACTTTGATCCACCTTGCGCACCACCTCCGTCGGATCAAAATCACCTGACATGATGACGCCCATATTATTCGGCACGTAATACGTGTTGAAATACTCACGGATCGCTTTTAGCGAAGGATTTTTCAGATGTTCCACCGTACCGATGGTCGTCTGCTTACCGTAATTATTATTGGGAAACGCCGCCTCAAACATCGCTTCCACTGCTTTACGGCCATCTTTGTCCAAACTAATATTTTTTTCCTCATAAACAGCTTCCAGTTCGGTGTGGAACAGGCGCAGCACAGGATTTCTGAACCGCTCAGCCTGCACAGCAAGATATTTGTCCATCACATTGCTGGGAATCTGCTCCTGATAGACAGTCTGCTCAAAGGAGGTAAAGGCATTGGTTCCTTCAGCCCCCATAGAGGCCATCAGCTTGTCATACTCATTGGCGATCGCATATTTTGCCGCCTCGCCCGACACCCTATCAATCTCCTTATATATGGCTTTTCGCTGAGTCTCGTCTGTCGTACTATTGTACTTTTCGTAAAGTGCATCGATCTGATCCAACAAAGGTTTTTCCTTTGCCCAATCTTTAGAGCCGAATTTATCAGTCCCCTTAAACAGCATATGCTCGAGATAGTGTGCCAGACCAGTGTGATCTTTCGGATCGGTCTTGCTGCCTGCTTTTGTCGCAATGTAAGTTTGGATGCGAGGTTCTTTCTTGGTCGGACTCAAGATGACGGTTAGACCATTTTTCAGCTTGTAAAATCTGGAATGGGTCGGATCGTTGGTAACATACCTGTAGTTGTATCCACCCTCCGAGGCTTCTTTCCATTCGAATTTGGCTGTTTGGGCAAACAAGGTAACCCCTGCTGTTGTTAAAGCGAATGTAACAGCAGTCATTCTAAATAGGCTTTTCATCATATTTCCTTTTTCTTTTCAACTCAAACTTAGATAAATTGCTCTTCATATGCAAGATACTTAACAACCTATAAAAAACAATTGCCCAAGATCCGTGTTAAGGAAATACTTTTGATAGCTGAAATGCGACAATTTGTCAAACAAGGGCGGCAAATGGTCAATCGATATTGTTACAATGGTCAATCATTCTTATTTTTGCAACAATTTTTTTAAAAAACGCTAACGTTTATTTCATGAGATCAAGCATACTTGTTTTTGTGGTCTTCGCGCTTCTTTCCTATCGTACGTCTGCGCAGGTCACTCCCAGAATAGAAAACCCCAAGGATTCGCTCAGCAGCCGTACTCCCGCAAAAACAAGGTTGATTTTTCAAGTGGAACATGAGAGTGGTGGTGAGCTCAAATTCAATGAGCGCACCAAACAGACCCTCGCAGATTCTTACTACAGTGGGCTCAACTTCCGCGTCGGTTTCCAGTCTCAGTTTCAGGACTCCATCAAAAGCATCTACAATGAGATATATAACTATCCGATCTACGGAGTGGGGCTATACAGCAGCACCTTCGGTCAAGAGCATCTGGGCCGTCCGTTTGCGTTTTACGGCTTCGTGGCCATCCCCATTAAACCGAAAGTAAACAGCAGGTGGAACTTCAATTATCGCATTGCACTGGGCCTTTCCGGTCGGTTTAACCCATACAATGAAGAAGAAAATCCTTTTAATCTCATCATCGGAAGTAAGAACAACGTGTTTATCGACCTTGGGCTACAGGCCAACTATCGATTAAGCCGCAAGTTTCAGGTAGGTGCGGGCGTAGCGTTCCATCACTTTAGCAACGGCGCATTAGCGCTACCAAACACAGGAATCAACTTGCTGCCTTTAAGCCTCTCCGTCTCCTACATTCCCACAAACAAACCCTTTGACTTTAGAAAAAGTAAGGTTCCAAAAATGGAAGAAATTGAGGAATTGCATTTCAATTATGCTTTTGGTTTCAAACAGATCGACCGGGAGCATGACGGGCAATATTTCAAATCAACTTTGGGCGCCTATTACAATAAGCATTTAGGCTATAAATGGCGTTTGGGTGCAGGTCTCGATGCTTTCTATTCTGCCAGCGGCAATGATGAGAAAATCGCGGGCGATAAGGCGGGCAAGTTCTCTTCACTCTTTTCCTTTGGACCAGCCTTTTATATTGACCATGTGCTAAACTCCAGACTATACCTTAACGGAAATGTCGGCGTATATCTCCACAGAAACAAGTTCAACGGCGAGAGCACACCGGTGTACCTGAGAGCCGGCGTCCGTTACAAAGTATACAAAGATTTTTTCGCCGGAGTATCTATCAAAGCCCATGGCGGCAAAGCAGACTTTATCGAATGGACGACCGGTTATGGATTTAAGTTAGGTAAAAAACGGGGTGCTCCTAGAGGCAACTAAATAACAACAGCTATACCCCTATCTGATTTCGGACGGAAGAGCTGTCCGGTAAACACGAATAAAAATAAGGCACCTGAAAACAAAAAAAAGCGTTCTTAGGAACGCTTTTTGTCTTGTGGGGATTACTGGGTTCGAACCAGTGACCCCTACCTTGTCGAGGTAGTGCTCTAAACCAGCTGAGCTAAATCCCCTAACGAAAAAAAAGCACCCGTTGTGTGCTTTATGTGGAGGCTACTGGATTCGAACCAGTGACCCTCTGCTTGTAAGGCAGATGCTCTGAACCAGCTGAGCTAAGCCTCCGTTTTGGAATGGTGGAGAATACTGGATTCGAACCAGTGACCCTCTGCTTGTAAGGCAGATGCTCTGAACCAGCTGAGCTAATTCTCCGACTTTGTATGGTGGAGGCTACTGGATTCGAACCAGTGACCCTCTGCTTGTAAGGCAGATGCTCTGAACCAGCTGAGCTAAGCCTCCATACTTTTTTAAAGAACGCCGTTCCCTAATTGCGTGTGCAAATATAGCTTAAAAATTCTATTCTCAAAATTATTTTAGAAGATTTTCCACGCCAAAGAGCACAACAAGCTAAAAAACACGCATATAATTTTAATGGAAATTAGTCATAGAACTTCCACGAAACACCAAATCTGAAGTTGGCCGGATTCATGGGATAGCGTCTGACCGTATAATATCCACGCGGATAAAAATTCTGATTCAGGAAGTTATAACTCAAAAACATATTGACACGTTGTATGTTGGCCGTTACCCACAAATCCATAATGGGATAAGTCGAAAACTCGATCTGCTGATAGGCATTATAAAACTGTCCTGTCCCCATGGAGTAATTGGGATTGGCGTAAGGTGTATTAAATTTCGCGTCAACCCCGATACTATAGTCAATCACCTTGAAAAATAGGTTACTATAATAGAGGCTATGCCAGGTATAGAGTTCGGGGATAGCGAGGATTTTTTGCTGGTCGGTCTTTTGGTATACGACTAAGTTATCGAAAGTAAAATGCCTGAACTTAAACTTTTGCCCCACGGTCACTTTGAGCAGATTGGCGTTATCCAATTGTGCCGGAATGATCCATTTATCTTTTTTTGGATCGTTCTGCGCATTCGGAAGTTCTTCAAAGTACGTATAATTATTCATCAGAAAGTACTCCACTTTTCCTCTGAAGCCGAGCATGGGGTTGCTGTACTGAAAGGATAAATTCTGAATTTTGATTTTCTTCAGATCCAGATCGTTCCATTGTCCGTAGGTATAATTCAGATTATTATACACCATTTCAGGTGATTTGTTCTGCGAGTAAGCGCCCAATGTCACCTTACCGATTTTATCGCCCATCGAGACATCGGCTTTCGCCTCATAGAGAAAATCGCCGATATTATGCCCAAAGACGATCTGATTGGCTCTCAGACTGAAATCGAGCCGGTCCGAAAATTTATAGCCCAGCTCACCTTTTACCATACCATTCTGGTAGAATTTGTCAAATACTGTGCTATCCGGCAGCTTTTTATGCGGTTCTGGGTACGCAGCACGGTTAGTGTAATAGCGCAGCGAGTCTATCTGGCTCTGCTCTACCCAATTCATATCATGCTGGAAGGCCAGATTCAGCTTCGCCTCATTTTTAAAGATGGATTTGCCCCGCAGGAAAAAGTTATATTCAAATTCGTTGGATATATTGGTAATCGTTGTCTTATCGTTATTGAGGGTCAATGCTTTATTATTATATGGCAAGGCTGCATTTCCATCGTCCATATTTTTAAAAAAGTTGTAGGTCTGTTTTCGGATACGGGTATTATGCGCCATACTGTTGGTCGGATAGAGCTGCATGGTCGGTTTGCCTTTATCGACGGTATCCATACGCCCGACATACAGCGACTGTCTTAGGAATAGCGAATTGTCCCACCATTTGGATCGCGGAATGTTTATTTTACCGGGATCATTAAATTTAGGAATAAAGCGGTCCGGAGTCTGCCGGTTTTCCGGCGCAAAGGGCTTATCTTCGGTAATGGATCCATTTTCCATGGCATCCAGCCGGTTGAATACAGCATTGATCAACAGGTTATATCGGTTATTTTTCGACTCGTACCAGGAAGCCACAGAAGCCTTCATATCCGAGTAATTCTGCATCAGATAGAAGCCATCCGTTTTGGTGGAATGGAAGTCAACGTTCATATTCCACTGTGGATTTATATTTTGCGCCACCCGCGCCCGGAACACTTGATCATCAAAAAAGAAACCCACAGCAGAAAGCTCGGAATACCGCGCCCGGGCGCGGAAGTACTGCACCGAATCCGGATTTAACAGGTAGCGTTCCAAAGCGGTAAACCCAGACTGGAACCCGATCGTTTTTTTGGGCTGGAATAATAGGTCCCGCGTGGCCAGCCCGTACGCCCCAAGATTGACACTGGGATTCCAGGGCAAATTCTGTGGATTATAGTATTGATAATTGCGATGCGAAGTATCGATCTGCCGCGTATAGGTACCCTTCTTCAGCATATCCAATGTCGCATACCGGATATATTTTGCGGACAGGATCACCGAATCTTTTTTCCCGTCCTCCCTGGCCCGGGCAGAGTCCAGTGCGCTGCTCCATTCATCGTTGCTCTGGGCAACAGCATCCATAGAACAAACAAGGAAGACACACAGTGCGGCTAATACGCGTACGATCAACTTCATCTAAAATTATCTATAGTCTAAATTACTGCAAAGCTATCAATTCTTTCAAAATTAATGTCATCTTTGGTTCCGCTTTCTCCGCCACCTGCACAATTTCCTGCAGGGAGATCGGTTTCAGTTCATCGTGAAAACCTTCATCGGTAACAACAGAAATCGCGAACACCGGAATGGACATATGATTGGCGACGATGACCTCCGGCACGGTGCTCATACCGACCACATCACCACCGATGAGCCGCATGTAACGGTACTCAGCCCGGGTTTCCAGATTTGGTCCCGGAGAGGATACATAGACCACACGGCGTGCTGAAATATCATGCGCCGACGCAATTTCGAGAGCCTGCTGGATCATAAGGCGGTTATAGGGTTCGCTCATATCCGGAAAACGGGGACCAAACTCTCCGAGATTCTGCCCACGCAGCGGATTATCCGGCAGCAGATTAATATGATCTTCAATAATCCCAAGATCCCCCTTTTTTACCTCTGGATTCAATGAGCCGGCAGCATTGGATACAAATAGTTTCTGCACCCCCAAAACCTTCATGATACGGATCGGAAAAGTGATCTGCTGCATATCATAGCCCTCATAGAAATGCAGACGCCCCTGCATGGCGACAACATTCCGCCCGCTTAGCTTACCAAAAATCAACTTGCCCGAATGGAATTCTACAGTGGAAATTGGAAAATTGGGAATATTGGAATACATGAGCTGGTATTCGACTTCAATCTCATCAACCAACTTACCTAAACCGGTACCGAGGATGATACCGAATTCTGGAGTGAAGTCTCCAATTCTTCTACGGATAAACTCCGTAGTCTCATTTATGCTATGATACATACGTACAAAAAAACTAAGTCTATCAAACTTAACTTAATTTTTCTGTACGTACAAATCAAAAATAAGCCTTAGTTATGGGAAAGCGCTTTTTCAGACGCCTTTCCGGGAGAACTGAGCAAAAGCATCAGGAAGGTGATAAAACCATTGATGATGATCAGATCCAAACCGATCACATAAGGCGTATAAACTTCTATCACGTAAGTCTTTAACAGATATAGCACTGTCGGTGACAGCACACAGATATAGGGCACAGCCTTGTCGCGCACGGCATATCTGGTGAAGATACCAAAAACAAACAGGCCTAGCAGCGGGCCATAGGTATAGCTGGCAGCTGTAAATATCGCGTTAACGACCGAATCATCATTGATCAGCTTAAATACAAGAATCACCAGCAGCATAACGATAGAGAATCCGAAATGCACATAATTCCGTCTTTTTACCAGCGCGGGATCATTCGGATTTTCCTTCTTATTAAAGTTCAAAAAATCGACGCAGAAAGATGTTGTCAGCGCGGTCAGCGCACTGTCTGTTGTCGCAAAAGTAGCCGCTGTCAAACCCATCATAAAAATGATTGCTGGCACAATGGCCAGATGATTCAGCGCTATTTCGGGATATAAATAGTCACGGGTGGCCAATTTGGACACGTCTATGCCGTTTTTTGCAGCGTAAATGTAGAGCAGGGCACCTACAGCCAAAAAGAAAATATTGATCACCACAAACACGCTGGTGAAAGTGATCATGTTTTTTTGCGCCTCTTTGATAGTACCCATGGATAGATTCTTTTGCATCAGGTCCTGATCCAGGCCTGTCATCGCTATCGTGACAAAAATACCGCCCAAAAACTGTTTCCAAAAGTTCGCTTTACTCCCTACAAAATCGTCCCAGAAAAAGATTTTGGAATAACTGCTCTCTTTTACAGCCTCAAAAGTATCTACGATTCCGAAATCCAGCCCTTTGGCCATAAAATAAATCGAAAGTATGACAGCGGTAACCAAAAAAGTTGTCTGTAAGGTGTCCGTTACGATAATCGTCTTCAGCCCCCCCTTATTGGTATACATCCAGATCAGCACAAGGCAGATTACTACCGTGATGGCGAAAGGCACATTCCAGGCGTCGAAGATAAAATGCTGGAGAACGATAGCCACCAAATACAAGCGGAAAGCGGAGCCAATGGTCCGGGACACCAGAAAAATGGCTGCGCCGGTTTTATAAGTGGTATGTCCGAAGCGTTCCTCCAGATAAGTATAAATCGATGTCAGGTTCATCCGGTAATAAAGAGGCAGCAGCACGTAGGCAATAATCACAAAGCCCACAGCGTTGCCCAGGACAAACTGAAAATAGCTAAATTCTGATGCACCGACGGCTCCGGGCACAGAAATAAAGGTCACGCCGGACAATGCAGTACCGATCATCCCGAAGGCGACCATATACCATTTCGAATTTCGATTGGCGACAAAGAAGGTGGAGTTGTCCGCAGACCCCTTAGATGTAAAATGCGCTACCGCAAGCAGGACCGCAAAATAGATGATAATAAAGGACAATAATATGACTGGTGACATAGTTTGTTTTTAATAGGTGATTATCTTTTATGGGTCATACATTAATGTGTGGCCTGATACGCTTCGATGGCCTGTCTAACGTTACCAAATTGTTCCAGCAGTGCTGCTGCATCCTCTTCCGTAGCCCCGGTCTGATCCATGATGATACGTACGCCACGTCCCACCAGTTTGTGATTTGACAACTGCATATCCACCATCTTATTGCCTTTTACACGGCCAAGCTGAATCATCACAGCAGTACTGAACATATTTAATACGAGCTTTTGTGCCGTACCGGACTTCATACGTGTCGATCCGGTCACAAACTCAGGTCCTACAATGACTTCGATAGGATACTGTGCAATTTCAGCAATCGGTGAACCGCTGTTGCACACGATACAGCCTGTTACGAGACCTTTTTCATTCGCCATCTTCAGCCCGCCGATCACATAAGGCGTTGTTCCGGAAGCAGCGATACCGATCACCACATCGTTCTCGTCAATATCGTACGATTCCATATCTTTCCAGGCCTGCTCCAGATCGTCTTCCGCAAATTCCACAGCTTTGCGAATTGCAGTATCGCCACCGGCAATCAGCCCGATAATCCATTCAAATGGCACGCCATAAGTCGGAGGCAATTCAGACGCATCCAACACCCCGAGCCGACCGCTCGTACCGGCACCGATATAGAAAGTTCGACCACCAGCCTTCATTCGCTCCACAGTCACTTTGACCAAGGCTTCGATTTGAGGGATTGCCTGCTCAACCGCCAGAGGCACAGATTTATCCTCATTATTGATATTAGTCAATAATTCATGTACAGACATCTTGTCCAAATCCTGATAATTCGAATCTTTCTCCGTTGTATTAACCATTCTTAATATATATTGTAATTCTCTATTTCAATAATTGAGGTATATCCACTATCTGATATCCCCGCTGTTTCAACTCCACAATAATATCATCCAGATGATGATATAACTTATCTTTTCTTCGGCTGTCTGTACCCATATGGATCAATAATAGGAAACCATTCAGTCCAAATTTTCTTTCATATGCCCAGAGGCTCTGCAAAATAGCCTGGGACGACAGATACCGCTTTCCCATCTCCGGATACGTATAATCAGCTGCTGTCCGTACGCCCGGCGTGTAATTGACGGAATGTAGGCCCAGCTGTTTGGCCCATTCGACAGTTTCGCTAGTGTACCATTCATAGCTAGGGACATAGTAAGCTAACTTACTTGTGTCGATCCCAAAAGGGGTCAATGCCTCCAGATTCGCTTTTAGATCCCTGACAAAAGAATCACGAGTGACCAGCAGTTCACCCCGGGTTAGCCAGTCGCTCACCAAAAGGTGCCGGTCCGAATGCCCTGACAGAAAATGGCCTGCCTTCAGCATTTCGCGGACATAGGGACGAAAGCCCGGATTACGCAGATAGTCACCGGTCAGGAAAAAATTGCCATTGACGCGATGCTTCTTCAAGCTATTCAGCACAGCCGGTGCTCCTTCGGACAGGTCATGGCCCGTAAAAAACAACGCCACTTTTTTCTGTGTGGAGTCACCACGGACGATGGCACCGAATACATCGTGAACTACTTTTTTCCAGCAGGCTCCTCCAAAGCCCGTCCTTCCTTTGCAGCAAGCAGATAGATCAATGACGCCGTTCCGTCCATCGTCGGCTCGTTGGTACTATAGTCTCCATAATCATCGTGGTACACCGCCAGATCGCTCTGAAAATCGGCATAACTATCCGGATTATTGAGCTTGATCCCGATCAGATTCCGGTAGGTGGAAGCCATAATCGGGCCGTCCACCAATCCGCCATCGATAGGATGCTTACCCAGATACGTAAAGGCCGAATGTGGATCGACAGGCGTATCTCCCCAGGATGGCAGGCCATACACCATGCTCGTGCCCCAGGGGTTAGTACCGAAGATCCAGTCAAAGTTGGCCTGCTCCAGTTCATCAAAGCGACCATCACCTGTCAATTCCTTATACCAGAGACATTGAATCGCAAAGGAAACTGTCAGATTATTGCTGCACCAGATAAAAGGAACTCCCCTCAAAAATGCATTCTGCTCTGCCCGTTTATTGACCTCTTCAATGCCCTGCTTATAGTAAGAGACAATCTCCTCGCGATTTTGCCCTTTTAAACGTTTAGCTAATTCATAATGCCCCAAGTTGATAAAGGGATACCATTGATAATGTGCCGCAGTATCCGATATCATCCATGGCGTAATTTTTTCCTGCCTTGCATACTGCATGGCTTCCTGGGCAAATTTTCCTTTTCCCGTCACAGCAAAGCCCATTGCTGCAGCAAGCTGCATATCATCTACCCAGTTATCCTCCGCATAGATATAAGGAGATTTAACAGAAACTGTCTGTGTCACGCCGGGCTTGATGTTTGCATAAGCATAAGCGGTTTCGGCTTTCTCGGAAAGCAGCTTTGCATATGTCCTGTCATCTTTTCTAAATAGAACCGAGCCCAGCCGGAAAGCACTGCTAAATTTACCTGCCGTCGAACTCGTCCCGGTCGTATTGTTCATAAACTTACCACGCTGTTGCGGCTCGCCATCAATAAAATAGACTGGCCGTTCAAAGCCGCGACCGTAATACGGATCCTCCTTGGGCATACGCATACTCGCATGATCGCGGTCATCAGCTATCTGATTATACATCTGATCTGCTTTAGGATGCATTTTCAGCAACCAGTCCAACCCCCATTTCGCTTCATCCAGCACATCAGCCCGGCCATTGCTGCCCTCGAGCCCATTTGCCTGTTTATGATCCCCAAATACCTGTGGGAAATCGCGATAAGCTGCCAGAAGATGAAACGTCGCATTCGCCGAGGTTGTCGCATACTGCAGATAGTCAGAAGCATCATGCCAGCCACCGCCGGCATCGATACGCGTGCTATCCGCGATACCCGCCTTGCCAGCATATAAGGTAAATCCATCATGCGTATGGCAACTGTCCTTTAAAAAGGGATTGAATAAGGTTCGCTGTTGCCGCATATAACGCAGCACAAAATCGGCAGCGCCCTTATAAACGTCCTTTGCAATCCGGAAAGCAGGTGACCTCACGCCATCTGCCTCAATATAAAAGCTTCCCGTATCCCGTACGACAGAAAAATCAAAACGAAAACTCTGGACAAACGGTCCGTACGCGCCATAATCTTTCCCAACGGAATGGACATACACTGTTTTACCTGTATTTGCCACCTTAACTTCAAAAGAACGAAGCTGCCTGATTGATTTCCCGCCCCATACCGCCACCTTTTTACCGGCGGGGGTATAGCCTAATTGGTTTATTCGAATCCAAGCGTTTTGCTGTGCTTGCGCAAATTTACAAACAAAACACGCAAAAACAAGCAAAAAAGCTTGACGTAAATTTAAGAAGTTTAGACATCTTTTTATCATAACAAGGCATTTATTTTTAACAAAATCGATTCTAACAATCATTTAAAAGCTTAAAGACACTATTTTTCCATCCATCGTGCTTGCTATGACCTGATTATTGCCTTTTGTTGCCACAGGGTTAACCATGCCGTTTGAAATTTTATATTGCCAGGCAACATCGCCTGTTTTTGCGTCTACTGCAGACAGCAAACCCGAATGACTCGGCACGAATACCAGCTTGCGATTTGTTTTTATTGCTGAAGGCGTCAATTCATAAGGCAGCTTCAGTTTCGAGGCCCAGGCCACATTCATTTTCTCCCCAGTAGAAGAAATGCCCAGCAAGTCGCCATCCATCGTTTTTACATAGATATATTTACCATTGGCGGCGAGGCCCATAGACTCACGCACACGGATCGTATCTTTCTTTTCCCGCCATATTACGGTGCCGTTTTTTGCATCCAGTGCCGTCATAAAACGGTCAGGTGCCACAACAAAAATACGGTTGTTTACGCCGACAGGATTACAGGCAGCAGCGGAGAACATGCGGTTGGCATGCCCATTGTTCCACTCCCAGGACAGCGCCCCTGTTTCTGCATCCAGGGCATAAAAGCCATTTCCCCACGAGCCGAAGATGATATTCCCCAAGTAATAGGTCGGCAATGTGGAGACAAACCCCTTCACCTGATCAAAAGTCCACTTGATTGCTCCAGTTTTCACATCGAGCGCTCTGAATTTACCGTCCGAACCGCCGATGAAAGCAGTACCGTCATGGATCAACGGCGAGCCTAATACCGCTTTATCCGTGGCTACCTTCCAAAGGAGACTGCCGTTCTGTGCGTTTATGGCGTAGATGTTGTGATCAGATGATCCCGCGACGACTACATCCTTCCAGACAGCCGGTGTAGAATAGACCTTTCCACCCGTGCGAAATGACCATAACTTCTTCCCTGTTTTGAGGTCTAGCGCAAAAATATCACCTGCCGTGTTGGAGCTAAGCACCTTGTTCTGATAGACCGTCAACCCTGCACCGATATCGCTCGCATCCTCAAATGTCCAGTTGACCCGAACCCTATCCGCATATTTAGCGTTTACGGCATAACTCGGCCTTGGGTAAAGCTTGGTTTCATTCGCAAAACGATGATCAACGAGTGGCACTGTCAACCAGGGTGTTTGCTGTGTTCCCACCCCGGGTGTCCGCTCCCTGTACACCGCCTGACCGTCACCGATCGTCACAATATTATAACCGCCTATTTCTTTATTGGCGCGCAGATTGGAGCGCCCCATCACACCCGGTATCCCCTCCCAATCATAGGCTTTGTTTATATGCCCATGACCGCAGAGTGCCAGTTGCACGTTGCGCGTCTTCACACGTTTTAATGCGTCAAACCAGTTGTTCAGCGAAGAGTCCTGTGGGTAGTGATTGATGTAAATCAGTGGTATCTGCCTGTCAGGGTTTGCCGCAAAGATGGAATCCATCCACACCAGATTTTCACGTGGAATCTGCCCCGGGCTCATCCGCATATTCGGCCCCGAATTGGTGCCGATAAACTCGTATCCTTTATGTTTGAAAAAGAATGTTTCGCCACCAAACACCGTGCGGAACGTATTCGCGCCGTTTTCCGACCAATTACCATCGTGGTTACCGGGGATCACATACCAGGGCAGCTGCAAGCTGTCCAAAATACGTTTGGCCAGTTTAAGCTCATGATCAGCGCCAAACTCTGTAATATCTCCGGAAAGTATAACGAAATCGATATCTTTCAACGTATTCAGGTCTTTTACAGTACGTCGCAAATCTTCCTCACCTGTTGCTCCGCCAACATGAGTATCGGTGACATGAGCAAATTTAAAAGTCTGCGCAACAGCAATATTGAAAATGCATAATAATGCAATAAACAGAGGCAATAATTTAGATTTCATGCTTAAAGATAGAGATATTATCCGCTAAACCAAACTAAACACGCATAAATACGCATTTTCGTAACCTAAATAATACAATAATAACATAGAGCGTCAGGCACCTTCCAAAGATCAAAACTTGACTGGCTTTGAAACCTCACCCTCTTTATTATCTTCATTGATCAACGACACACAGTAATATCCTTTTTGTGATATTGGAAACTCGCTAGCGTCCGTTACAGCGAGCACACTGCCTTCCACTTTTAAATCCGTGAAATAATAGACGACGGCTCTTGTTCCTTCCGATTTCCCCCATGACAACTTACCTCCAGCAACTTTTAAATTGGTCACAGAGGGCGGCGCCGGCAATGTCGACCTTCCCATAAAAGGCATTACGGCCGGAGCCTTATAAAGACCGGCCAATTTATCTGTGATACCGACTTTGTTTCCCATGATATATTTGGCACTATACAAAGCGCTACCGACAGCCTTCTTGTTCTTTTTCGTTAAATCAAACTGCTTTTCCAGCTCAGCAGCGGACTGAAACGCTGGAGCCTGAGTAGCGTCACCAAACTTGTAAATTGCATGTCCGATCACGAGCGCCGCCGAAAAGTTATATTGTGACCATATCGAAAGATTCGTCTGAAAATCGTTCGATTTATTTCCGATTTCCTGATAAAGTTGCGGAATCAGGAGATCCAGCCAGCCTTCTTGACACCATTTAGCGACATCGGCATACAGCGTGTTATAGTTGTAATCTTTGTTGGCAGCGGGAGACACAGAAAACACAACGGACGGTCTGGTTGATACAATAGCGTCATGCACATCCTGTATTGCCTTATCCACATTGGCACGCCTAAACGCTTCAATACTTGTATAGCCCTGTCCATACTTTAGGTAATCAGGTTGATCAGAAGTCATCTGACCTGCACTAGCAGGATCCGGATAAAAATAGTCATCAAAATGGACGCCGTCTACATCATATTTACTGATCAGATCCTTGACAATATTCACCAGCCGGCTCCTTACTTCCGGTAAAGCCGGATTATAAATCTGTATTTTTTCATGGCTGACCACCCAGTCCGAAGGCACTGAGGCGTGCAGCGGCGGATAAGTGGATGAAACTCCAGCTCTCGTCGCAATACGATATGGGTTCATCCATGCATGAAATTCGACTCCCCTTTTGTGTGCTTCCTCGATTAAAAAAGCAAGGATATCATATCCTGGATCCTTCCCCCTCACCCCAGTAATGGAGGACGCCCATGGCTCATATGCCGAATTGTAAAATGCATCTCCCATAGCCTTGACCTGGAAAAATATAGCGTTTATGCGCAATTCTTTAAACTTGTCCAGCATAGACATATATGCCTGTTTTTGCTGCATCTCTCCATATATACCTGCCGGCCAGTCCAACCCCCATGCAGTAGAAATCCATACCGCGCGCATTTCCTTTTTTGGCAGACTTAATGCAGTCCCCGCCCCTGGAGGATTAGGCTCGGGCCCAGGCACTATCGGATCATTGCTCCCTTTTTTACAAGCATTCAGTACCATTACAGCACATATGGCCATAAGGACAAAAGATTTAAAATTATTCATAGTTGGTCAGTTTTTTAATAGGGCAGCCCGTGAGGACCGCCCTGAAGAAATTAATCCAGCTGTTTCTTTGGCACCTCAAAGACTACAAATCCGGCATCACTTGCCGCTGAAAACAGCAACAGAGATTCATCATTACCATCAGCATCCTTTTTGACGAAGTATCCTGTCTGTGATGCTGGAGAGGTATTCACCGGTCCCATTAACGAATATTCGAATATCGGAGCTGGAGCCAGGTCATTTAAGTTTCTTAAAGCGTCAGCCACCGATGTACCTTTTGAAATATTGTAAACTGCAAAATTTGTCGGCTCAGAACCCGAACGCGCAGCGGTGGTGACAATAAGGTAACGTTCACCATTGAAGTAGATCACTCTTGCATCAGAGCTACGAACCGGAATAGCAAGCCTGCCCATTGCATAAGTTAGCGCACCTCCATCACTTACCAAGGCCACTGGAGCATCGTGCCCTGTAAATATATACTCGTTACTGTTTTGGATACGATTATAAGAGGTCCAGGAACCGGCTCCAGTAATGGGGATATTAAAGACATGGGGATCAGTAACTGTATTAAAGTTTGCCACCTTTAATCTTAGCACCTTGGTAGCGGCGTTATCTGCGAAGAACATATAGCCATCTCCTTTTTCATCCAGATTTAGGGAGAAATTATCCCCATGACGCACTCCCGCACCAGGAATAGCAGCGATATTGAATTCAAACACCTGTGGTGTACCCGCCGGATCCGACCAGTGATAAATTTTCAACGGCGATGTCTGCCCGCCCGAAAGATTGGCAATATATACATGGCCGTGTGCGAGCCCGCCCATATTAACGGTAAATGTGCCGCCTGTGACACCAGCCATATTAAGGATGATGGGCTTAGTTACATCCCCTTTTTCAATATCAGATACTTTTAGCAAATGCGACCCCATAGCATCACGCGTAACAATCAACACATGCTTTCCGTCGAATCCCGTACCACGCGTTACCCCACTCTTAAAAACAGGGTATAACGGATTCCCGAGATCATTTGTCGTATTGTCGTATTTTTTTGCTTTTGAAAAGTCAGCTCCAAATACCGGAACATTCAATCTCAGTCTAACCATGTACTCCCTATAGCGAGGTGGATTTTGGACTTTGATAATAATTGTCTTTTCCGTATCCCCTTCTCCGAACACAACAGAGTAGGCATCTTTATCAAGTTTTGCTCCATCAGACATTTCAGCCTCAAATCTTAAATTCTGAAAATCAGTCTGAACAGATAGCCTGGGGAAATTCACCTCTTTTGTATCTTCATTTACTGTTCCTTGTACAACATCCGAACCGCTTTCGCCTGCGTTAACAATCTTTATAGATTTCAACACAACAAACTTCGAGCTTGAATCTGCCGCTTCAGGCAGCTCATCCTTACAAGAAAAAAAGGATGTCAGTAAAAAGGCACAAATTAGCCCTAGTACCAAAATATTATATGATCTTTTCATTTATTCATTCTTGATAAGTAATTAATTCTGGGGCCATCCTTCAGTTTGTTCCAACACATATCCTTTTATCGCATACTGATCTATCTGCACCAGTCCCACTGGAGTCAGATATGGATTGATATTAGGCTGGTTCAAAAATGGTAAACGCGGCTTATTGGTTTGATTCTTATAAAATCCATTCATCAGCGCGCCATTTGAACCGTTATATATGGTTTCTTTTCCTGCTACATCGACTACAGAAAGAATATTAACATTCTTGGCAACTAGTTCGGCAGGCATTTCTGCACTGAAATTGACCCAGCCGCCGGAAATGAGATCCGTATTAAGCGTGTTGTCCATGTACTCCAATTTCGACCATCTTCTTAAATCCGCCAAACGGCTAGTTTCAAAGGCAAATTCCAGACGTCGCTCACGACGGATCTCCCACAATAAAGGTGAGACAGTAGCATCCCTGGCAGGATCTGCCGGAATAGCATCGAGCTCCAGATCAGGCAAATTCTTGACCCCACGATCTTTCGCCTCCTGCGCCAGCGGACGCTGCCGAATTTGGTTAATAGACTTATTGATATCGTCCTGAGTGACTGCTGCTCCGCCCAAGCTGGCCAGTTCTGCTTTGGCTTCGATCCAGTTCAACAACACTTCGGCGTATCTCAAAACAGGGGCATCTGTTTCATTTTTATTACTCGTGAATTCTGCAGGCATAGCTTGACCGTTCACCTTAACAGCTTTTTCCACCTCCCTAGGCAGATATTTAGTTACATAATAAAACGAACTCTTATTTAAGGCATTAGGCTTACTGTAAATCATTGCCTCAAACCTTGGATCGCGGGATTTGATCAAACTGGCTAAATCAAATTTTTTAGCTCCGTCAACGGAAGAATTTTCCCAGGTCTTGCCATCGGTACACAACATCGCTTTCAGGAAATCCGTCGTCGGCCCATTGTTCGTAGACTCTTGCAAATTGCAGTACGACGCAATTGCATGTGTCACTCCTAGCCCACCATCGTAAATTCGGTACATAACCATATCTTTATTGCCCTTCAGGTCTTTGGAGGTAAATTGACTCTTATAATCTGTCACAATTGCATACTTCCCGCTGTTGATATCCACTTGAGCTGCATCGATTGCCAATTCGTAAAACTTCTTTGCCCTTTCCTGATTTTTATAATAATATTTTTGCCAGGAAGCTTCGTTTAACGCTAAACGAGAGATAAAACCTGCAGCTACATACAGATTTAAGTACTGCTCTCCGTCGTTGGTCCGCATATTTTGCAGAATAAATTTCCAGTCTTCATACAGATGATCCATAACCTCATTCCGGGGAGTACGTGGCTTATACAGTTCATCAACCTGCGAGTCCTTTACTTCATGTTCGTAATATGGAATATCGCCATAGCTCTGCACAAGCTGTGCATAACGGAATGCACGGAAAAACTTACCTACTGCAATCCAGTGATTTTTTGCTTCAGCGGTAAGGATACCGCCCATTTTATCCTCGATTCTATCGAGCATCACATTCAGGGACCGGATATCCGAGTAATCCCAGATTCCAGAATTCGGAACGGCTCTCGTAAAGTTAGGCTGATTACCTAAAGCGACAATATCATCGCTGTTGGTAAAGCCGACAATGGGTGCACTTCCGTTATTATCTTTTATACCGAATCCATAAAAGTAATCGGCATAATATTTATTGGCATACATCCGTACTTTTTCCTCACTTACCCAAGCATTTTGATTATCATCCAAGGCGTTTTGTGGAGGTCTATCCAAAAATTTATTGCAGCCTGTCAGGAATAAAGCTGTCACCACAAATGCCGTTATATTTTTTATTTTCATTTTTAATCCTCCTTAATTATAAACCTATTTGAACACCGATTGAAGCCGACTTAAATGTGGGATTGGAAGTTCCCGTACGCCCTAAATTATAGTTGGACTCTTTTAACATCGAGTAACCCGAAATTGCCTCCGGATCAATCGGCAAACCTCTCAATTTATCGAACGTAAACATGTTTTCAAGGGAAATAAATATACGTGCGTTTGCTAACTTGACCCGATCCAGAACCGACTTAGGGACCGTATAGCCGAATGTGATATTTTTTATCCGCAGATATGCCATATTTAACATATAACGAGACTGTGTACGCATAACAAAGCCTTCATCCGCACCGTTTAAGTTCCACGCCCTTGGATAAAATGCATCTGTACGGTCTTCTCTCCAATAATTTTCAGCAATAGCCTTTGGCATGGCCCCTTCTTTTGCGTAATAACCTGGAATCGCCAGCTGTCCCGACCCCCAAATCTTGCGGCTCCCCACGCCCTGTAAGAAAACCGCCAGATCGAAACCCTTCCAATCAGCCCCTACACGGAAACCAAATTGATAACGGGGAGTTATATTACCTACAACAACACGGTCTCCCGGATCTCCATTCGTATTCTTGCCCGCATCGATATAACCATCGCCATTAACATCGACAAACTTGACGTCTCCGGGGCTCACCAGAAGTGTCTGATTACCATCCTCAAAATAGGTCTGATACACAGGATTATCTCCGGCTAACATATTAGTCCGTTTGCTAGTCCCATTATACACAATATTTGTTTGTACAAATTTTCCGTTCTCGTCATACACAAAGTCGTCTTTTTGGAACAGGCGATCCGTGACAAATCCATAAACGTCCCCGTAACGACGGCCGGTGGAAAAAGTCGTACCTAATAAACGGTCAGCCCAGGGTGTATTCCAGTCAGCGCTTTTCGTCACAAATGTCGTGGCATCAGAAATATTTGCATTGATGTTTATCCCTAAACCGTTTTCAAAACGATGATTAAAATCGAACTCTAGTTCCCACCCACGGGTTCTTAGGTTGCCGTAATTACCCAAAGGAGCTGATGTACCTAATGTTGCTGGCAATGCTTCTCCATTGATGATCATGCTGTTGGTGTTTCGCTGAAACCACTCCGCTGTCACGCCCAACTTATTGTTAAAAAATCTCAGATCCATACCAACGTTGAGATGCTCTATATCTTGCCAGCTCAATCCATCTTTCACTAATCTCGGCACCCCAATACCAGTTACCTGCATGCCGTTACCACCAATCCAATAAGATTGGGAAGTTTGCATCAATGGCGCATACAGACCATTGCTGATACTCTGGTCTCCAATACTTCCCCAAGAAGCACGCAATTTTGCAAAGCTCAACACTGGATTAACTGCCTCCATGAATTTCTCTTTCGATAAAACCCATCCTCCAGAAAATGAAGGGTACCAGGTCCATCGCATATCCTTTGACGCCAAAGATGTCGCATCTCTTCTTAAATTAGCTTCAAATAGATATTTATCTTTAAACGTATAGTTTACCCGTCCAAAAAAACCCACGGTAGAGTCCCAGTCTCGGCTGCCCGATGCAAATTGTTCACCGTTCGCAAACTCAAATTGCGGGTTCTCATAATTAAAAACGCCATTGCGCTGAGCACGGAAGGTATTCCAATCGTTCGCAACCAAATTCATCCCGACCATAAATTTAAACTGATGGTCATCAGTCAGATTCAACCTATAAGTCGAGAACCCGTTAAAAGTATGCTTTTTGAAATTGCTGGCACTTTGAGCATAATAGCTCGCATTTGGCAACACATAATCTGTCATTGGGAACTCATAAGCAGGCATACCACCTTCATGCACAATATTTCCATTTTCATCAACAAAGATCTGATTACCGTCTGCATCTTTCCATAGATCAACGCCATACCAGGAAGTTTTTGCTCGCATAGGCACTACCGAAGTAGTCAGACCATTATTGCGTGTACTGTACGAATAATCAGCTTGGATATCCCAATTTTTTGTCAGATTAAGCGTTGTCCCCAAATTCAGATTTAAATATTTCTTATTGTCAATTGCATCCGTCGAAGTTGCTGCCGTATAAGCTGGATCTATAAAGTTTTCACCATTTTCCTGAACTCCTACAGGGAATAACCTACTCCAGCGAAACAAGTACAGCCAGGGATCTGCTCCAAACCCAGCAGAGTTATTCGAATTAGGATACCGCTTGGTCCCATCCGAATACATCATCCCGCCTCGCATCGTGATTACTTTGCTAATTTCTGTAGAGACATTTAAGGTGGCATTTAACCGCCTATAATCATCATGTTTTGCCGGTTTCATCATTCCTTGCTGACCAAAATACCCGACACTCATATTGTAAGAGGTTTTGCCAGATTTTCCATTAACACCAAGATTGTGCAAATGCGAAAAGGGTTTGTCCTTTACCATTGCGGCAACAGGGTCATAAATGCGATAACCAAACTTTTGTGTACCATCCCAGATCCAATCGCGCCCGTACACAACAGGATCATCATTTCCAACAACGCCCCCATATTTCTGTTGCCACTCACGTATCTTTTCAAGGCTATTTCGATCCACACGCCAGAAGCCCCCGGCAGGCCCCGCCGCCTTCATATTCTCATGGGCATCAACAGTATATTCAAGTCCCTCAATTCCCGCCAGTTCTATTTTTTTAAATGGAGACTGCCAAGAAAGGTTATTGGAGTAGGTGACACGGTTCATATCGGTTTTGGCTCCTTTTTTTGTGGTAATCAATACAACGCCAAACGCAGCCTTCGCCCCATATATCGACGCCGAAGCAGCATCCTTCAACACAGAAATCGTTTCAATGTCATTGGGATTGACCACCATTAGACTTGGAACCTCGACATTATCCACTAAAATTAAAGGATCACTTCCACCATTGACAGACCCCACCTGACCGCGGATGCGCAATCTAGCATCCGAACCAACCTCACCGCTGGGAACCACGACCGATAAACCGGGAACAACCCCCTGCAAACCCCTGCCTGCATCGGAAATTGGACGTCCCCCCATGGCTTTTTCGACATCAACAGAAGAAACAGCGCCCGTTAAGTGTGCTTTCTTTTGCTGCCCATAACCGATCACAACCACTTCTTCCAACGATTCGTTAAGACCCAGAAGAGTAACCTCAACCGATCCGGTGTCATCCACAACGATCTCACGTGATTGATAGCCTACGCTTGAAAACCGCAACTTACTACCTTTAGGAACAGATAATCTAAAATGGCCGTTGGCATCCGTACTCGTAGACAGAGTTGTTCCTACAACGGTCACGCTGACACCAGATAAAGGTCCATTTGGTCCTTTTACTGTACCATGGACAGACTGTTGATATATAGCTCTCTTTTTTGACACTGCTGCTCTATCGGCTGAAACCTTTAGATCACCCGTTTTTCCATTCGGGCCGAATGCGTACAATGAATGAGGCATATATAAACCAACAGCCAGGGAAAACAAAATAGCTTTTCTCATTTCAATAAAAATTATGACTTATGGTTATTAAATAAATTGGTATTGATTTCTTCGCTTGGAATGTTAATATTATTACGGCTAAATGGTTAATAACTTTAAAAAAACAACTGCAAAATACAGCAAACAAATCACTTAAAGATACTTAAAAAGTTGCAAACACGCAATATTAACTGCGTATTTTTGTAATAAGTTCCGGAAATGAACAAAAATTTTACGCAACAAACCGCAAACACGCAAAAGAAAGCCCCCGCTAACATGTATTAGCGGGGGCCCAGGACTAAAGGCACTATTTTAATTACCACCCTTTTGTCTGTGTCAATTTATATCCTTTTGACGCATATTCATTTACCTGCTCCAGACCGACAGGAGACATATACGAACGATCAGAGAAAGTTTCACGGTTTTGCACAGTTTCCACCATGTAAAAACCAACCATTTGATCTCCATTCGTTCCATTATACGTGATGATCTTATTATTCGCGTCGACTACTTTGAAAATATCTTTTTTCGATGGGTCTAATAATGCTGGAATATCTTTTTGTGCATTTATCCAAGGACCACGGTAATAATCCGGATTTCTGTCAAAGTTCATATAATCTAATTTTTTCCAGCGTTTGATATCCAGCAGTCGCATCCCTTCATATACAAACTCCATACGGCGCTCGCGACGGATTTCCCAAGTTAATGGCGACACGTCCGCATCCCTTGAAGGATCATTCGCAATTGCACCTATTTGGAGTGGCGCTGTTTGTTTCACTCCTTTCGCAGCAGCCACAGCATCCAAAGGACGGCTGCGAATAGCATTAATAGATTTATCAACATCGCCCTGGGTTACCGCAGGTCCGCCAAATCCTTCAGCCAGAATCTGCTTAGCCTCCACGTAATTCAACACAACTTCTGCCAGACGGATGACCGGCGCGTCCGAGGTGTTAGTATTAGACGCCCAAGCAGCAGGATATTTCCCGCCGAGGTAAGTCAGCGCTTCCCTTGAAGCAAATTTAAACGCATATAACAGCGTCGCTGAGGAAGTTAAAGGTCGTTCAAAGAAAGATGCCTCAAAACGAGGGTCGCGTGTCAATGATAGATCTTTAATAGCGAAACTATTCGCGTTCGAAACAGCAGAGCTCTGCCAAGGCTTACCATCATTACATATAAAAGACTTCACCAACATCAGATTTGGCGCATTGCTCTGACTCTCGGTCCCATTACTGTACGACCCCACACTATGGGTTACGCTCTTCGTTGCATCATAAGCACGGTACATGATTACCTCCTGATTAGCGCTCAAATCCTCTGACGCGAAAAGGCTCTTAAAATCACTAGTGAATTTATAGGCTCCCGAATTCATCACAACTTCCGCCGCTTTTTGGGCCAGCTCCAAGTATTTTTTCGCCCTTTCTTTGTCTATATTATGGTAATAGAGGAAAGATCCCTCAAAGAGCATATAGCGGGAAATAAATGAAGCGGCAACGTATTTATTTAAATACTGCTTACCATCATTCGTCCGCATATTATCCAGGACATACTGGAAATCCTCATATACATGATCCATCACAAGGCCACGGTTATCCCTATCTTTATACAGCAAATCTGTTTCAGTATCTTTTAACTCCTTATCGTAATAAGGCACATCGCCAAACACTTCGACAAGGCGGGCATATTCAGAACCTCTGAAAAAACGGGCAACAGCCATCCAATGACGATAGGTTTCATCATTAATATTTGGCTTCGTCACACGCTCGATGCGATCGATAAAAATATTTGCTTTTCTGACATACACAAAATTCCAGGTAGGACCTGAATATTCGCGCAGCATCTGCGGAGTCTCCATCAAAGCAATGGTACTGGAATACTCGTTCTTACGCGAAGGAGGAACGCTATTCTCAAAATTGTCCTGAATATTTTTTTTTGTCAAGTCGTCAGAAAAATTATATCCAGTGACCGGCGCATAGGCAGTCGCATATCCTGTATTGTACCCTGTAAAGAAATTTGGATAAAATCCATTTGCATAAAGGCGCAAAGCCAGTTCATTACCCCAGCTATTTTTATCTTCAATACTAGTCAGCTGGTCACGGTCCAAAACGTCTTTATTACAGGAGGACAACAGACATGTTGCCGTCAGCGCCAAAAAAGCTATTTTCTTTGTAAGTTTCATCGTCTTTAATTTTAGAAGTTAACCTGGACACCGAAGGAAACAGATTTGAACATCGGTGTACCGACCCCCGTTCTGCCCGAATTATAATTCTTTTCATTGAATATGGAGAACCCATTGATTGCTTCCGGATCCACCGGCAAACCATTCAGCTTATCAAATGTGAAAAAGTTCTCCAAAGAGGTGTAGATCCTCGCTGTTTTGATAAACGCTTTATTTGTCAAGGATGCAGGCAATGTATAGCCCAAGGTAATGTTCTTTATGCGCATATAGGACATATCCAACAAATAACGGGATTGCTTCACCATATTGTTTGCATCATTACTTGCGGCATTGTTAAACGCCCGAGGGTAAAAAGCATCTGTATGGTCTTTCGTCCAGAAGTTATCCGCAATAGCCGCCGGCATAGCTCCGTCCGAAGAATTATATCCAGGGATCGTTAAGAATCCGTTCCCCCAGAGCTGGCGCTTACCGACCCCTTGCAAAAAGGCTGAAAAATCAAAACCTTTGTAATCAAGCCCTAAACGGAATCCGTATTCATAACGCGGCGTCTCATTACCGATGACTTCCAAATCGCCATGATCACTTAATGTCTCAGCACCTCTATCTATCCTGCCGTCACCGTTGAGATCAACAAATTTTACGTCTCCCGGCCCAAATCTGAATTTACTGTCTGTAGAAAAAGTATTGTAAGCACCGTTCGGATCTGACAACTTATTCACTTTTTTATCCGCAACAGTGACTTCTACAAACTTTCCATCTGAACCATACTCAAAGTCAGAGGCCTGATACAATCTGTCTGTACGGTAGCCCCAGATTTCACCAATATCCTTACCTACATAGTAATCAGAGATAACCTTTGTATCCGTATACTTTAGGATGGTAGACTTGGCATCGGACAATGTTCCCCGTACATTAAATCCAAGCCCGTTTTCAAAACGGTGGTTAAAATCCAGTGCAAGCTCCCAGCCCTGTGTCCGTAATGCACCAAAATTGCCCTGCGGCGGTGGCGCACCGAATGTCGCACTGACATTACCACTGGGGACGATCATATCTTTCGTATCACGGCGATACCAGTCAAATACCACTCCGAATTTGTTTTTGAACATACGCATATCCAGACCAATATCTGTCGTTTCGATACGCTGCCAGCCCAACGAACTTAATACCGCGGAAGGTGTACCAATATTGTAGTATCGGCTACCATCTGCTCCGAGCCAGTTAATTTCTCCGGGAATCATAGTAGAAGTATACAAGCTCGGCAATACAGTCTGGTCTCCGATAGACCCCCATGACCCTCTAAATTTCAATTGGTTCAACGTCGGCTTTGCCCACTCCATAAAGCTCTCCTCAGAAGCAACCCAGCCAGCAGAGAAGGATGGGAACCATTGCCATTTCAGATCTTTCGGAAATTTGGAAGAACCATCATAACGAATATTGGCCTCCACCAGATACTTGTTTTTAAAGGCATAATTCACCCGGCCAAAATAACCTAACTGAGCCTCCCATAACGCATCTCCCTTAGCCTGCTGCGACGATGTATTCACACCAAATCCGAGCTGTGGATTTTTAATATCAAGCAAGTTATAGGTTTGCGAAGAATTCATGTCATAATCCAATGTCACACGGTTGATACCCGCCAAGAATTTAAACTCATGATCTTCATTGATATTTAAATTATAGGTTGTGACAGCATTGATTGTATTATTGCGACGGGTACCCGCGGCCCGTAAAAAATGATCCGGATTGGCGCCATTGGCTGTGTACATATAGTAATTCAGGTCATAAGCAGCCATGGCACCTGGCGCACCAGCTGCAACGACCTGACCATCTGTATTCACATACACGGGATTTCCTGAAGCATCTTTACGTGCTACACCTGCGATCCAGGAGTCAGCCGCAGTGAAACGTGTACCCGGCTGTGTCGTAATTTCTTCCTGATTGGAGAATGTGTAATCAAAATCCACCTTCCAGTTTTTCATGATATTCACCGTCGCCCCCAAATTCAGATTCAGATAGTTGTTCTGGAAGCTTGCTGTATTAGCGGAAGAGATTTCGCTCCAGGGACTTCTGATCATCCGCCCGTTCTCGTCGTATCCCATGGGGTACAACGAGCTCCACCGATACAGGTAAAGCCAAGGGTCAGCAGTCGTTGAATTTGTTGTATAAGGATATTCCTTTTTACGACGCGACACCATGGCACCCCCACGGACCGTCACATATTTATTAAGCTCTGTTGACAAACGGAGAGCAGCATTTGTCCGTTTAAATTTATCATGGTCAGTCGGCTTCATCATACCGGACTGATTCAATAAGCCCATACTAACGTTGTAGTCTGTCTTTCCTGATGTTCCGGAAATACTTAAGTCGTGCTGCGAAGTAGGCGCAGCCTTCCGGATCATGTAATCTTCAACATTATATGTACGGACGCCGTATTTTTTGGTGGGTTCAGCGGGGTTCACATACCAGTCACGGCCGTATACCGTTGGATCATCGACGCCTATCGTCCCGCCGTATTTTTGCTTCCACTCCAGCGCTCTTTCATAGCTTTGACGGTTTACTTTATAAAATGCTCCAGCTTCCGTCTCACCGATTCTTTCCGCTGCTTCTAGGGAATACTTTAATGCATTCACATCCCCCATATTGTAATCGACCGCAGAATTCTGAAACGAAAAGTTATTATTATAGCTAATATTAACCTTTTCTCCGCCTTTAGCACCTTTTTTAGATGTGATCAAGACCACGCCAAATGCAGCCTTAGCACCATAAATGGACGCCGCAGCAGCATCTTTTAATACCGTGATCGACTCTACGTCCGCAGGATTAACCAACTGAATGCTCGGTATTTCGACATTATCCAACAAGATCAGCGGATTAGACTGCCCTGCAATGGAACCGATCTGGCCCCGTATTTTCATAACTGGATCTGATCCCACTTCCCCGCTTGGTACAACCACCGTTAAGCCCGGTGTAGTCCCTTGGATACCACGTCCTACGTCTGCGATGGCGCGCCCCTGCAAGTTATCCTTCACATTGATGGACGATACCGCCCCCGTAAGGTTACCTTTTTTCTGAGTGCCATAACCGACTACAACAACCTCATCCAAAGACTGATTATCCTCGACTAAGGTCACGTTCATAGAATTTGAGCTTACCGTAACGTCCTGCGAAATATATCCTATGGACGAAAAACGCAGTTTGCTTCCCACAGCAGCTGTAATCTTGAAACGCCCCTGTGCATCCGTTTTGGTAGATGCCGTGCCGCCGATTACAGAAACGCTCACTTCTGAGACTGGGCCTTTTCCATCCGTTACAGTACCTTGCACCGTATTTTGAACCGTAGCTTTCGACGTAGAGCGCGACAAAGAGCTCGCAAGCTTGGCGCCGCTCAGTGTCCCCTCCTTCTTGACGAAAGAATAGGATTCAGAAGGAAAACTCAATCCAAGAGCAACAGAAAATAATACAAATTTTCTCATTGATTATAGAGTTTTAAAATAAATGATCTCGTTAATATTGTTAGTTGTAATTCTTATTCAAAATCAGGATATAATAGATACTGTTTACGCATCTGCTTATATGCTTTCAAATCAGCTGCCCAAGATGCCCGGATCTCTGTTTCGGATTTACCTTCAATCATCTGCTTTCTCAGCTGGTCAGTCCCTGCCAGCTTATCAAAAAATTCTGGCCGCGCAAAAAAAGTACTTTTATCAGGCGTCTTCTGATAGAAATCCAGCAAATATTTCAAGGTGAACTTCTGTTCTTCCGGAACTAGATGCCGCAGATCAACACCATAATTTACAGCGCCTTTACCTTCCACATGTTTCGACATACCATGGCGTTCACCGGGTGTAAATGTAAAAGAGCCGTAAACAGGATTGGTATACCCTAATACCTGAAACGGCCAGTCGGTTCCCCGGCCTACCGAAATATCGGTTCCCTCAAAGAGGCAGAGCGAAAGATACAGGCGCACAGAAAGCTGATTAGGCAGACTCGGCGATGGTATCACCGGCAGTGTATACATTTTAGTGTGATCCCAATTCTGCACCTTTACGACCTGAAGATCAGCCTGGCGTCCATTTTCCAGCCATTTCTCGCCGTTGATCATCTGCGCAAGTTCGCCGATGGTCAACCCGTGGATCATCGCAATCTTATGCCAGGACACATCCGATTTGAATTTATCATCATGTCGTACCGGACCATCCACTTGGTCACCGTTTGGATTAGGACGATCCAGAACAATGAGCTTTTTATTATGCTTGGCGCATAACTCCATCACACGATGCAATGAGGTGATATACGTGTAGAAACGAGCCCCTACATCTTGAAGATCAAATATCATCACATCAATGGAATTGACAATAGAATCCTGCTTCTTATTGCCGCCATATAAAGTAAATAAAGGCAAACCGGTTTTGTGATCCACATCATTGCCAAACTTTTCACCCCGCTCTACATTTCCACGAAAGCCATGCTCAGGAGCAAAAGCAAACTTTAGATCAATCTGGTTTTCCAAAAGCACATCCACCAGATGCCGCTTACCAGGTCCTACAACAGAAGTCTGATTTCCCATGATCCCCACCTTCTTTCCTTTTAATTGCGGAAGGTATAAAGCTAACTGATCGGCCCCCGTAACGATACGCCCATCTGTCTGATCATCTGACGCTACCTCATGTTTGTGCAACTGCCCCGAACGCAGGGATGTACCGCAAGAGACAGAAGCTAAAAAGGCGACCGCAAAGGTTAATTTTAGTAAGGTATGTTTCATCATAAATAGACTATTTGCCATGCATAAATGCAGCTTTATGCATGAATAATTGAAATTCCGAATAAAAGTAGATAGATCTTTTCGTTTTTAAAACTCAAATACTCATAAAAACGCAAAAGAAAGTAAGTGTTCACTTATTTATCATAACACAAACAAGAGAGATCCCACATCTTAATTCGGCATGAAAAATAACGTTTACAACCATATAACAAACACACACAGCAAGTTACAGAAAGATAAAAATAATATACACAGCATAGATAGTGTTATATACACACTAGTATGTAACATATTTATTACAAAAACAATACATAACACAAAGCCCTCATAATAACGCACAAATCAGAAATATATAACCATAGCAATTTGTTTATCAATTCAATATCAAGAAGAAAGATCCCAAAAAATTAGGTAATGAAATAGCAAAGGCTGCCAAAAAAACCGGCAGCCTTTGCTAATCAGTAATTATAGATTATTTTACGAGGAATCCTATTTCGTTGACACTCGGCGTTTGTTTATCTCGCTGCGCGGAAGGGAGTAATGAAGATAGGTAAGCAATAAATAAAACCGAAGAGGAAGCACTACGGCAACCTCTTTAGTTTTAAATCATCTAATCTACCACGCAAATCGATCATAAACTGATCTCCCGGATCATCTTTTCCGGTTATATAATTTGGATCTGTTTCTTTCCACCATGCGGTCTTTTTGAATCGCTGATATTCGTGATGACCTATCACATATTCGATGGGATATTTCTTACTTAAATGACGGATCAATTCTTCATTTGCTTTTAGCTGCGCTGCCGTCAAAGGGTGTTGGCGGCTGCCGATATTTTCAATACCAATCGCACAGTAATTCAATCCGATCGTATGCCGGGCAAAAATTGTATCCGGCAAAAACTGGTAGATCGTTCCATCACGATCAATGACAAACTGAGAAGAGACATTCAACGCACTTGCTTTTGTAAGCTCCGGCCTTCCCGGTAGCCTTACGGGATTAAACGTGTTAAACGTTGCTTTCACGCTATTGTTCGCGGTCCAGTGCACCACTACCATTCTAGGCTGTATTGTTGGTGCAGACTGGTTTAGTCCGTGTCTATTTTTCAGATAATCCAAGGAAAGCTGCACGCGCTCCTGATTCCAAGAGATTGGTTTTTGGATTATTTTGGGTGATTGTGCAGAAAGTGACGCTGCAAACAAGCAGCTAAACAACAACAAAAAGTATCTCATTACGCAAATTTAAGGAATTTAACCCATCATTAAGGCGTAAAACAAAAGGCTTGAGGAATCTCAAGCCTTTTGTTTAATCTGCTTACTATTATTTCTTATCCCAAAACACAGGCTTTGTAATATATGTAGGCGCTCCTGCATCCGGATCTGCCTTTTTTACTTGATCCAAGTTATAACTGTTTTCATAAGAAGCAATTGCAAACCTTCTTGGCCAATCTGTACTATTTGGAAACGAGTTTGTAAAAACATGTCCCGGACGGTTAAACCCTTTATAAATACCCGAAGCCTCGTTGTAGTTCCCAGACGCATCGGTACAGAAATCCATCCTGCGTAAATCCGCCCACTGTTCCGGTGAGTAAGATAACGCAATATACTTTTGGATCATAATATGGCTGAGATTCAATTTTGAAATATCTTGAACAACAGACGTACTCATTAGATATTTATTAATTTCGTCACTCTTCACTCCAAGTATTTCCATGTGAATTTTAATACCATCTTTATAAGCTTGAAGAGCTTGCGCAAGCTGTCCTTTTCTAAAGCGAATTTCTGCTTCTATGAATTTCATCTCTGCCCCAGTCATTAGCAGCCCCTTTCCACCTTTCTGTGTATACCACGTACCAGTCGATAATACACGTCCTGAGGTAGCTTTATTACTTCTCAGCTGTATGTACACAGAATCGGCGTGAGAAAACTTATTGGTTTTTGCATCGAAAGTAACCGCAACGGGACCAGTTGTTGGCAATGCAGATTGCATGTCCACCACTTTTGTTCTTACCAAAACTCCTGTTCCATTATCCATACTGGGCACAAGTAAATCTAACCTTGGGTCTACCATATTATTGGCTCCCGACGGTGCGCCCGTGTAGTTGTTGGTAATATAATCGTAGTAAAGCTTGGTAATTCTAGCCGTGGTACCTGTATTTGCCCATTGCAAGGCTGCTTTAGAATTATCAGAAACATCTGGCCCCTCATCGATATATTGATATATCGTTCCATCTAGACTTGAAGAAGGTGCCTTTGCCAATAAATTTAAAATTTCGTCAGGATTATAATTTGCTTTCTTACTGTAATGATTTAAAAATCGCACCTTTAATCCATAAGCTAGCTTTAACCATTTTTGCGTATCTCCACTGTTATACGTATCGCCATCTTTTAAAGAAGGGGCATATTGATCCTGTGCTTTACTAAGGTCTTGAATTGCTTCATCCAAAAGAGCTAACACCTTACCGTATACATATTCTCCTTCATCAAACTTAGGTGTCAAAATATCCTTATTGTCAAACTCATCATAGGGCAAAATGCCATAACAGTCAACCATGAATCCGAACCCCCATGCTTTTATAATCTTTCCTACCCCAACATAATGATTTGCCCCTACTTTATTTGCCGCATCAATCATAGGTTGAATATTGACTGCCGTATTAACATACCAAGCTTGCCATGGCCAGCCAACAGCGGCATTGGTTAGATTCCAACGGGTCATATTCCAGTTATTATTATTCGCATTTACAACCCCTAGCTGTTGTGTGATAAAAGCAGCCCGCGTTCCAGCACTTTCATATGCATCGGCAAACTGCGCCAAAATAGGTGGCAATCGTTGCACTGCCGTTGGAACTGTTGCATTTGCAGAATTTGGGTTTTCATTTACATCTAGCCATTTACTGCAAGCTCCCAAAGTTAAAGTGGAGGCCGCCGCGATCATATAGATAAATTTTCTCATTTTTTTAAAACTTTAAATTTAAACCAAAGGTTACGCCCGCTGTTGCAGGCACACCGGCATAATCAACCCCTACTGAACCCGAACCAATAACTCCAGCTCCAGCAGCGCTGACTTCAGGATCCATCCCTGAATAATTTGTCAACAGCCATAGATTTGTCCCCGTTGCTGTTATTGAAGCCGCCTTAAATATCTTGGAGCGTCTTAAGAGATCTGAGGGCAAACTATAAGTTAGGCTCAACGATCTTAAACGCAACCAATTAACCGTTTCTACAAAATGCGGGGTATTTAAAGCATAAATATCCCTGTAATAGTCCTCCGTAGCTACTACTTCTCGAGTTACCATTTCATACGCTTTTGTTTCTGGATTAAGCGCCATCCCTGTGAAAGAGATTTTTTCGCCTCGATTCTCTGTAACGGTACTTAATCCATTATAAGCTAAAAGATATTCTGTACCATTAAGAATGTCCCCGCCTTTTCTAAAGTCAAATAAGAATGAAAGCTCCCAATTTTTATACGTAAACGTATTATTAAGACCTCCTATAAAATTTGGCTCTCTATTCCCAATTGGTTTTGTTGCATCGGTAGATGTCAACGGATATCCAGTTGTCCAATCCAAGAGTAGATTTCCATTCGCATCATGTTGCCAAGTAGATCCACTTATCCCCATAAAATTTCCATTACCAAAGGAAGCTGCCTTTCCATTGCCCACTTGCACATCAGTTACATATAAAATTGGTAAAGAAGCTGGTAACGATTTCACAACACCCTTATTATGAGAGAAATTCAAAACCAAATCCCACCTAAAATCTTCTTTCTTAACCGGCGAAGTATTAATAGATACTTCTATTCCCTTATTCTCAATTTCTCCAGTATTGACATAGCTAAGAATATAGCCAGTAGCATTTGACACGCGTGGTTGTAAAATCTGATCTTTGGAATTATTTTTATAATAGGTGAACTCGATTCCTAATTTATTTTTAAATAGTTTCAAATCAGTACCAACCTCAAAAGACGTAGTCGTTTCTGGCTTAAGCTGATCGTTCCCCCTTGTCCAGTTATTCCTGAATCCACCTCCAATTGTCAACTGAGGATCAAACAAATAAGTTGCTGTTTGATAGGCGGGAGCATCCTTACCAACCTGTGCCCAAGACGCTCTTATCTTACCGTAGTTTATAAGATCATTTTTCTCCATAAGTTCTGTGAATATTAAACTACCTGAGAATGACGGATAAAAGAACGATCTATTTTGAATGGGCAGCGTTGACGACCAATCGTTACGACCAGTCGCACTCAAGAAAAGTAAGTTTTTGTAACCTATGCGCAAATCACCATACACTCCCAAAAGTCGTTTCTTAGTAATGGATTCATTAAAATACTTATTCTTTGCGTCGGCATTATTGATACTTTCAAAATTTGGAATTGAGAACTTCTCTGCCCGCATCGAATTTGCTTGTATATGCGTGTCTTCCGCCGTTGTTCCCAATAAAAAATTCACATCCCAATCTTCCTTAACCTGTTTATGGAAATTTAGCATAAAATTGGAATTAATATAATTGTACTGCCGGACGTTCTTGGACAACATTCCCTCTTGCCAAGCCTCCTTCACCGCAGAACCCGGAGTTATTAACGAACCGAAATTAGTCGTGTAGTTGTCTACACCCAATTTATAAGTCGCATCCAACCAGTCCGTAATCTTTACATTCGCATAAACATTACCCAAAAAACGATTGGTCTTATCATTCTGCGGATTTTTATTGACCGTCCAATAAGGATTGTCAACGTTGTTTTCCAGAGCTACGTTAGGGAGTAATAAAATTTGCTTGCCGCTGGGATCTATCCAGTTTTTCATATCAACATTGCGCGGAAAGGCTAGTATAGATTCCATATATCCCATACCAGAACCGCCCCATAACCCGGATCCTGTCAGTGTTTTTTGTGTGGTACTGTGTGAATAGGAAGCATTCGCCCCAAAGGTGAATATGCCTACTTTTTGTTCTCCGTTAAATCGGAATGTCGTCCGTTTAAAATCTGTTGTCGGAACTATACCTGATTGATCCAGATTAGAGCCGGACAAATAAAAATTACCCTTTGCATTACCTCCCGATACATTGAACGAATTATCAAAGCTGGTTGCGTTTTGATAAAAATCACCCAAGTTATCATAAACAGTCTCACCTGGTTGAAAGGCGTCGCCCCAAGACAAATATGTATTATCGGTGATCTTATTCCCTTTGTAATTAGACCCTTGTTTATACTTACTTTGTAATTTGGGTAAGCGATTCACCCAGTTCACGCCAAACCGGGAATTTACTCCGATTGAAGTAGCCCCCTCTTTTCCTTTTTTAGTCGTTACCACTATGGCTCCCGCAGCAGCTCGTAAGCCATATAGGGCAGCTGCGGCCGGACCTTTTAGAACCGAGATAGATTCTATATCTTCAGGATTTAAATCTAGAGCACGGTTGCCGTTAGTCGTCGAAATATTAGTATTCCCATCGAATGCGGAATTATCACCCTGCCCAGTTGAATTATCCATTGGCATTCCATCAATCACAAACAAGGGCTGATTATCTCTTTCTAAAGAAGTTCCACCACGTATCACGATAGAAGCCGAAGCTCCGGGCGCACCCCCAGAGTTAGTAACATTCACCCCAGCAATCTTACCATTTAAGGAATTGATTACATTCGGGTTCTTATTTTTCATCAGTTCATCCGCCTTGATATCCTGGACAGCATAACCTAAAGCTTTCTTTTCTTTCTTGATACCCATCGCTGTTACAACAACTTCTTCCAGCGCTTCTTCGCTACCCGAAAGCACGATATTGATAGTCGCATCCGAACCGACAAGTTGCTGACGCTCTTTCGAACCAACAGCCCTGAAGATCAAAATATCTCCGGGGTCTGCTTTAATTGTAAAACTGCCATCTGGATTTGTCTGTGTACTGATTGGTTTACCTTTGATGCTCACCGTTACATTTGCCATAGATCCGCCATCCGAAGCGTTAGTAACTTTACCTGTGACGGTCTTGGTTTGTGCCCATAAACTGGTAGATAGCATCACTCCTGAGCAGAATAAGAGTAATTTTTTATTCATGGTATTTAGTTAGTTGTTAATAATTGATTATAACGGGAGGTTCCAGCCCGAGGTTTACACCAATTACATAACAATAATATAAAAAGCTGGGAATTTATGCAAGTTTATGCGAATTATTTAAAAAAATAAATGATAAAAAAGCAAAAAAAAGCCTAAATAACCACATATAATACCAAAAACACAAACCAAAAGATATAAAATACGCACAACACAGCAAAATAAATACGACGACTACGAAGTAAGATTAATTATCACATCATAATTCTTCCTGAGATACGCCTGCTGCTCGGCAGAGTCCGTCTCCAGATCATGAATAGCACGATCCCTTTCTTTATCTACTTCCATTTTGACGACGCAGCGATAAAATCGGAACACATCTTTTTCCGTCTCCAAAATCAGCCGCGGCACGCGCACCGGCTTACCGGATCCGTCTTTGGCCACCATTGTAAAATAAGACGAATTGCAATGTTTGGTCTCCCCAGTCTGAATATTCATAGCCTCCACACGGATACCGACCTCCATCGAGGAGTTTCCGACGTAATTCACTGAAGCGATCAACGTCACCAGTTCACCCACTTCGATAGGTTTCAAAAAATCGACTTTTCCAACAGAAGCTGTCACGCAATAATGAGCTGAAAATTTGGATGCTACCGCAAAAGCAATCTGATCCATCAACGATAAGATGTATCCTCCATGGATCTTTCCGCCAAAGTTGGCATTGGATGGCAGCATCAGCTGGGATATGCGAATTACTGATTCGCTAACGGTTTTATAGATCTCTTCCATATCCCTAAATTTACTTTGGACAGCTGGGATTTCAAAGGAAAATAAAAAAGGGATATCCACTAGAGCAGATACCCCTTTTGATAGTACAAAAAAAATCTATTTGATCTTCTCAGCGGCGTAAGGGCTTTCATTACTCAGCCGATCGACCGCTTTGACCGCAACATATTCCAGTTTTTTATTATTTAAAGATGTCGGCACATCCTTCGAGGTTATGCCCGGCTCCAGAATTTCGTATTGCCATTCACCGCCATAGTTCAGGTACAACACCCATTTTGCTACCTGATCAACCTGCTGATGCTGCCATTTCAGGAAGATATTATTGCCTTGCGGTGTCAGCAGCAAGTTAGGTTTCAACATGGGGTTCGCACTTAACCAGGGTGTGGCAGGAACCAGCGCCTTAAACTGATACGGACCATCCACGAGGGCACGGGTCATCGCCGGGTTTTTCGTTAATCCTGCGAGGCTCCAGTGGATCACTCCTTCCCTGCTGTCCGGCAAAATATTACGTGCCGCCGCCACTTGATTAACGATCTCCTGCACATATTCCGGTCCGCGCCTGCCTACAGTATTGATACCTGGCCACAAATGCCGTCCCATCGTATTTTCACTCTCCCACCACTTCAATAAAGCGGTATAACTTTGCTTGGCCGGTTGAATAGGCCAATAAAGCTGCGGTGCAAAATAGTCAATCCAGCCCTTATTCAACCATAGCTTGGCATCGGCATACAGCATGTCATACTGACTTGATCCCTGTATACCGGCAGGATAGCCCGGTTTCCAGATACCGAAAGGGCTGATACCAAATTTCACGAAGTTTTTTTCTGTTTTAATTTCCTTATAAATACGTTCGATAAACATGTTGACACTATTTCTCCGGAAATCGCCACGGGACAATGTACCACCGTTGCGTTTGTATTCGCCATAGCTGTCCGCGTCTGGAAAATCCTGTCCGCCGTTGTACTCCGCATAAGGGTAAAAGTAGTCATCAAAATGCACACCGTCGATATCATAACGTTTGACAATATCCATGACCACACGGGCCGCATGATCTTGCGTGGATTGCCTGGAGGGATCAAACCAATAATATCCTTGTTTTAATTTAACGACAGATTCTGGCATCTTACGTGCCATAGAAGCCGAAGTCACAGGCCCGCCGGCCGTGTGGTGTGCGCGGTATGGATTTAACCACACATGGAGTTCGATGCCTCTTTTATGTGCCTCTTCCACCCAAAACTCCAGCGGGTCGTAGTATGGTGACGGTGCCTGTCCTTCTGTTCCTGTTAAAAAATAAGACCAGGGCTCAAGATCGCTCTTATAGAAGGCATCTGCCGACGGACGCACCTGAAAGATCACCGCATTAAAATTATTGTCCTTCAAAAAGTCCAGAATACCGATCGCCTCCTGCTTTTGCTCCGCTGTGCTCAGGTTGTTTTTGCTTGGCCAGTTGATATTGGCAACAGAGGCAACCCATGCGGCACGAAATTCCCGTGCTACGGGAGGAAGCTCCACCACGACATCCTTCTTCTTTTGTACAGGCGCCTGTTCTTTTGTCCCTATAGTATTTTTAACCCGCTCTCTTTTCGGAACTGAGGGTGGATCTTTTTTCACAATCTCAACATTGGTACTGGTATTGACAGGCTCTTGCTTTTTATTTTTCTTGGACGAACAAGAAGATAAAAGAAAGACTGCTGTAGCTAAAAATAATAGGGAACGTTTCATCAATTTATTAGAAATAGTATTTTTTATCGAATAACCACCAAAACTAAGCTAAATTTCAATAGAAAAGAAATTTAGCTGGTTCTCATCCTCCTGAATAGATAATATAACACGGAGAACACCTGTTATCTAATGACTATGATTATCGTCCTTGGTTTAAAACGGCATGACCACGCAATTGCCCTTTAAAAAAAACATGCTTTAACTGAAAATCATCGGTAAAGACAATAACGTTGCCCATACTGTCCGGATTGAGAGTACCGATATCTTCTCTGCCCAGAAGGGCTGCTGGATACTGTGTGGCCATACGGATAGCCTCCTGTAAAGAAATACCGACTTGCTGCACACAATTTTTGATCCCCTCGAAAAGTGAAATTGCTGCTCCCGAAATTGTGCCATCAGGCAGGGAGTAGTAACCATCCTGCAGCACGTGCTGATAAATCCCCTTGTTGCAGGCCGCTACAGCATCCGTGATCATAAACAGGCGGTCCCCCATCTGCTTTTTAGCAATTCTTACGGCTTCAAAACTCACGTGATGCCCATCCACAATAATACTCGCCCGAGCCGTCCGGTGGTTAAAAATAGCCCCTACCATACCTACTTCACGATGATGTAGCGGTGACATGGCGTTAAACAGATGTGTGCTTGTCGGTATCCCCAGATCAAAGCCTCGTGTTCCTTCCTCAAAAGTCGCGTTGCTATGTCCGGCACTGAGCAACAGCTGGTATTTTTGCAGGTGCTGCAGCACGTCCTCATCCATGCATTCGGGTGCAATGGTCATCATTTTAACAACCTTATTATCCGCCAATAGAGCGTCAATACGTTGCTTCGATGGGCTCAGAATCAATTCCGCTGGATGTGCGCCTCTTTTCTTGGGGTTTAAAAAAGGGCCTTCCAGATGTAGCCCAAGGAACGCATCATGGTGAAATCCTTCAGCGACCTGGATGGCCTCCCGAAACACCTCCATGGTATTTGTCGCCAGCGTCATCATGTAAGAAGTAGTACCTTTGTCAATCAACCCCTCCGAAATACGCTGCAATGAGTCGAGGCTCAGCTCTGCAGAATACAAATCCATACCGTCGCCGTACAATTGCAGGTCGACCAGCCCGGCACATAAGTTGCAACCGTCAACGGCAAAAGGCTGATAGCCAGCCGGAAGATCATTATCCGCAACGATACCGACAACTCTCCCCTCCTGCAGGAGTAACGCTCTCTTTTCCAAAACTTCGTCAGCGGTATAAATCTTACCGCCAGTAAGTGCTATTTTATTCATCGTCATATTATTTATGCACGCCGGGCTGTGTCTTCAGCCGGGCCATCTACTGTTCGGCCGCCTATACGGACTGACATCGGCAGCCACACGTTAGTTAACTAAAGTTAGGACTTGTAGCGCAGCGATCCCAAAGTTTTTAATTTTTAATTTTCACATCTTAAATTACTGTCGTAACTTAGTTCCATGTACTTTTTTAGAAAGCACAACGCCGATCGTCCCATGAATGGCAGTATAAAAGCCATGCACATTATTAATGCAACGGCAATTATTATCTTTTTATTGGGACTGATCTATAAACTATTTTTTTCATCCTAAACAAACAGCTCATGTCAAAAAAAGAGATCTTAAATACAGATAAGGCACCTGCAGCGATAGGCCCATATAACCAGGCTATCAAAGCGGGCAATACACTTTATGTTTCGGGGCAGATTCCGTTGGTTCCGGAAACCATGGAACTGATTTCCACCGGCGTAAAAGATGAAGCCCACCAGGTACTCAAAAATGTGGAAGCTATTTTGAGTAACGCGGGATATAGCTTTCAGGATGTTGTCAAAGCTTCTATTTTTTTAAGCGACATGGATAATTTTGCCCTTGTGAATGAAGTGTATGCAGAGTATTTTAAGGAAGCACAACCCGCACGTGAATGTGTTGCCGTCAAGACACTTCCGAAAAATGTCAACGTCGAAATTTCGGTCATCGCCTGGAAAGATTGATCCGTGAGCAACAATAATGAAACTGTAGGCCGCGGAAAATATCTTCTCGCGGCTTTTTTGGCTCCCTTCATCTGGGGATTCATGTCCATATCAGTACGCTGGATCAGGGACTACCCGGCAGAAGACATTCTTTACTTCCGAATAGTCACGGCCCTGGCTGTGCTCTGGCTTTATCTGCTCCTGTTCCGAAGAAAATTAGTCCAGTCAGACTTGAAGAAATTCAGGAATCTTCCGGGTCCAGCTAAACGGCGGCAGGCCGGGCTTACCATTCTGGCTTCTGTGCTGATCTTCGGCAACTGGTTTACCTATATCTATGCCGTCAACCATGTCAGTATTCAGTCTGCAGCACTAGCCTACCTGACCTGTCCTTTGATAACTGCTGCAGCCGCCTATTTTATACTGAAAGAAAAACTGGGTATCTTACAGAAAGTGGCATTGCTGATCGCTCTGGGCAGTGTATGTCTGCTGGCGAATGGCTCCTTAAATGATGTCCTCTGGGCTGTCACCATCGCCACCTGTTACGCTTTTTACCTCATCGTGCAACGAGTATCCACTGGTTTTGACAAACTCACTCAGCTGGCCGTCCAGCTCAGTATATGTGCGCTATTTGTTGTCCCCAAGTTACTCTATAATCACCATGATCTCCCAAGAGAACCGTTATTTTGGGGCACTATACTACTTATTGCCGTTTTGTTTACTATTATCCCCCTGTTTCTAAGCATGTACGCTTTGATCGGCATTTCATCGACGACCACCGGTGTACTGCTTTACATCAACCCGTTGATCGCGTTCACCCTGGCAGCCACCTACTTCCAGGAGCCGGTATCCCCCATTAAATATCTTGCTTACAGCATTATATTGATCGCGATCATCCTATTCAATAGTCGTAATTTACGAACTTCGAAAAACAAACAGTCAGCATAGCAAGGTAGTTAGCGCTACATTTGTATCCAAGGCATAGATAGCTAATCAATGAAATATGCCAAATAAAAATAATTCAGCACCATATCAGGGCATTATTTATGATCTCTGTAATGAATGTTTTTGAATTCCAAGGCTAAAATAAAGCGTCTCACGGTCCAAAACACCAACTACTTAGAAAATTTGAAACATCAAGATCAGTCCCCTTTCCTATATCAACCAAACATCGTAGCCATAAGCTCTTTAAGATCTTTATTTTTGTTATTGGACAAGCTGCTGCAAAAAAAACACCCATTTGCACTTTTAGGACGGTAATATATCAAGATCTTTTTCTTTAACCCTTACGACAACCAATCAACACAGAGCTATCTTGAATATATTTTATATTAAAAATCAATATTTTCAAAAAAATGTTCTTCTGAAAATAATACATTAAAAAAAAGAACCACAAATATCTTTCAGCAAAAGATACATAAACACAGACTTAAAGAAAGAAACATACTGGCCTATCACTACACAAATGTGTAGAAAAAAAATAAAATAAATTAAAAAAAATTAATTTCAATACTTTTAAAAACACATTCATTAATCACACAAAATTCAAACACAACATCAATAAATTTTGCACATGAAAACAATTAAAAGTATTATTCTGCCGGTAACTCTACTTGGCTTGTTAGCCGCATCATGTTCCAAAGTAAAGGATCTGGTACCCAGTCAAGGTCAAGAAGCCGACACACAAGCCAAAAGCCTCAAAAAATATGTCTTTGGACCTACAGTATTTAACTTATCCAATTTTGATAAAGATGGAGTGAAAGGGCTATTAAACAAAACAAAGCAAAACTCCTTGACATTCCTAAAAGACAGTATTTGGGCCGATGGAACAGGGAAAACTGCTTTTTATGAATCCACCGAAATACCAGCGGTTTTAGACGACACCAGAAAAAAATTATACCTTGGAGCCATTATTAAGGGGGAAGATGCTATCAATGTTGACAATGTAAATACGGTCTTCATCGCACCTCAACACCGGAATCCTATTACGATGTATGTCAACTTCCCAACTGACAGCATCGCAAGAACATCTTTACCGTCAATAAGAGTAGAGAGGGAATATTTGAGAAACGCATTAAAAGCAGGATCTGGCACCCAAATCCAGTCGTTTACCTATGAGCAGAGCCAATTTCAGAAGACAGAAGAGCTAAAAAAATCATTTGGCGCAAATCTGGATCTAGGAAAAATATTGAAAATTGACTATTTGGATACACTCAGCAAGTCGAAGTTCAAGACAAAAGTGCGCGCAGAATTTACTCAAGAAAATTTTTCGGTTAATATAGAACCGCCTATATATGAACCTTTTTTAAAGGAAAGCTTTGATATTAAAACAATTGGACCATATGAACCATTAATTGTGAGTTCAGTGACTTACGGGCGTAAGGGGATCTTTATTATGGAATCTGATTCATCTTATTCAATGGTAAAACAAACGTTGAACGTAGCATTCAATCTTTCTGCCGAAATGTTGGGTGTATCCGCTACTGGAAAATTGGGGGATAAATTTTATGCAGAACTCAATCTACGACTTACCAAGGAACAAAAAGCAACCATCCAAAATGCAAGAATAAAAGTTTATATTATCGGGGTTGATGGAAAGAGCACTGTTGAGGCAGTAACGGGAGGCTTAGCTGGATTTGCAAAGGTGATTGCCCAAAATGGAGACTTCACACCAGACAATCCAGGAGTTATCTTATATTATTCATTGAACTATTTGCGTGATTTTGGAACTTTCAGAAACAAGTTTCAACTGAATATTACGAACTAATTATTGCTTATAATAATCAACAATGGTCATGAGAAGAAAACTGTACATTTTATCAGTCTTATTCCTTTTGGTATTAAGCGGGTGTAAAAAGGACAAGCCTTATCAAGAGAAAACCGATCTTCAAAAGAGTGAAAAAAAATTACTATCAAGTTATTTTAAAGATTTAAAAATCCAACCTGTTACACCCGTTATTATTGAAAGCAAAAAGTTTGGGGCAGAATCTTCATTTGGCCCTAGCAAAAAAGCTGTTTTGACACATCTGCGGGATACTACAACTCCATCGGGAGTTGGAACCGTTTCATATTATGAGTCTGACGAAATGATAATAACCCCATCAAATGCGAGTTACATCTATCCGGGGGCCATTTTAAAAGCATCCTCGATAGCAACTGATAAATTTGAAACTCTTTTTGGCTATGATAGAGCGCCAATCAGTGTGCAGCTTTCATTCCCATCAAGCAAATCGTTTGGAACAATACCAACTGCTAGTTTGGCAGACAGCAGGATGTTTTTAAGAGACGCTTTGATGGCTCCTGACTTTTCGGGAAAGACCATTGTTGATTTTACACAATACTTTGCGGGATTTAATAGATATGAAGAAGTAAAACTTGCCTTTGGTTATAATGTAAATGAGAAAAAATTATTTTCCTCGACAAACACTTCATTTAACGAAAGCTCCAATTCCACCCGATACTATTCTAAATATGTTGCCAGCTATACTGTCAAAAATTTCACCTTTGACATGTCTGATCCAGTAGAAGGAGAACTTATCGACATTAAATCCATTCCGCCTGATGTATTTAGTGGCTTTTCACCAGTCTATATCAATTCAGTCACTTATGGACGCTTTGGTATACTAGTGCTAGAATCCAATAAGGCAAGTAGCGATATGCAAACTGTTTTCGAAAAAGTTGTTAAAAAGATTTTAAAAAAAACCACCGAATCATACACTGAAGAAGAAAAATCACTATTTGCAGGTAGCAGAATAACCATTTATTTATTAGGGAGTAAAATAGGAAGCAATACAGTCCAGTTGTTGCTCGATCCTGATCCGGAGAACCTCTCAGATTTTATCTCGGAGAATGTAGGAACCTTTACCGCCAGCGATCCCGGCGTGCCGATCTCCTATACTGCCAAGTATCTAAAAGATAATTCTAAGTTCAAAACTATTTTCAACATTCAGCGTTATTAGCCATCTAAAATTGATAGCGTCCCAGATAGTTTAGCTAGCGACTTAAAAATATGAAATTGATATGAACCCACAATTAAAAGGATATAGAACAAGTTACGTCCCAAAAGCCAGATTATATTACTTCTGCCTGCTTTTAGTCGTTTGGGGATGTTCAAAAGGTCATTTCGATGTTGATAAAAAGGCATTTGACGACAGCTTGAAATCGCTCAAAGATCCCAAATTAGACCTATTCACTGTAAACACGAATTCCTTCCCTAGACAATTTAGCAATCAAGGGTTCGCGAAAAAAAGCAGTACTGATACAACATTGAGGCTTGGAGGAAAACGGGCATGGGTAGAGTCCGCGGGCAATGAAGTTGATACTAAAGGTGCACAAATTTTTCTGTACCAAAAGTACAAGGCTCAGATGTTTACCATTGTGGAACCGGAGATGAGTAAAATTATCTATCCGGGCTCTATTATAGACGGTAGAAGTGTAGATGGTCCCATTTTCGAACCCAAAATATTACTTGGAATTTCTGATCATATTCGCCCTGTCACAATATCTACATCAATGCCTGTCTCTCCAGGAAAAGTTGCCTATACAAATTTACCAAGGCCAACTGCAGAAAGAGCGCTATTTAACGCTGCGTTGAGTGATTTAGAAAAGTTGTACCCTGATGATATCGGAGCCGCTAAATTGGACGTGGATAGGGACACTTTTCGCGTCTATGAAGAATTAAAGACATTATACGGTTTCAATAAAAAAATAGATGCATTTCTAGTTGACACAAAGACGATCAAACAAGGGGAGAATCATATGATAGCCTCAAAATCGGCTATGAAGATCCGGTTTGCCCAGGAGAATTTTACTATAGATGTCGAGGATTACAATGGTTATGATAAACTATTCGATCCAAGAGGGCTAGACATACCGAAAATTACAGGAGGTGTAACACCCCTATTTGTCAAGAGCGTAACGTATGGCAGGATGGGGATCATGGTTATAGAGTCTAGTTACAGCAGCGAAAAACTATACAAGGCCGTCTATAAACAGATCGACATCTTGAAAGGTCTCGTCGGACTAGGCAAAGATATGACCGATGAAGAAAAGCAAATAATCAATGAAGCTTCCATCAGAGTCAAATATACAGGCATTGGAACGGACTCATCTCCAGCGGAAAAAATCCAAGGGCTGGCAGGATTTATTCAGACTTTAACAGCAAATAGCACCTATTCAAAGGAGAATCCAGGAGTGCCAATTGCATTTCAATTAGCTTTGTTAAAAGAAGGCAATGAACTTTTCGCAGCACCATTTCAAATTAATTACGGACCATTTGACAAGCCCTATGTAAGGATTGAGTACCGAAACTTCAAACAAGAAGATAAAAAACCTGGAACATATCAGGGAAATTCCCCTTCTAGTGTAAATCTGAGCCGTTATATCGCACGGAGAGCGACTGCATACCTTGCCTGCTATAGGGATCCTGCGGCAACACTCAGACTAGAAGTACCAAATTTTTTAGAATTTAAATATGATTTCGTTATCTCTACTAAGTCTAAAGGAAATTTCTTTACAAGATTGTATGGAAATGGGGAATATAGTCAGTCGAAGAGCTTTTTTTTAAAAAATTATGGTTTCGAGGCCCCAATCGATGACATACTATCTGAAAAACATTATTACCAAGAAGTTGCCTCATCCTACCCTACCTCATTTGAGGTACTGCTTCAAAACAGAGTATTTAAACTAAAGCCGAATGCCGATTATTATTATGTTCTACCGGAATCATTTAATGATTATGAACAATTTGAAAGACTAGAGTTTAATGATGAATAGAACATTAAATTAGACAAGGAAAACTCAAGAAACAATGGAAGTTAGATCGATTAATACTTTCCTAGCTAGTGTAATGTTTTTTTTATTCTATTCTTGCAATAAAAAGGACATTTCTGTTTATGATATTTCATCAAATAAGCGTAAAATAACAGAGTGTTTAGACTCCATTTATCGTATTGCGCAACAAGTATATTTATGGAACGATCAATTGCCTGCAATTGATCGTTTTAATCCTAAGTTGTTTTTTCAAGAACAAACAAACGAAATCAAGCTTTATGAAAATGAAATTTTCCAGTTAACACGTTATCCAAAAAATACAGCAACAAATGAAATTTATGAGTACAATTTGTTAAATCCAGAATTACCCAAATACTCGACTATTGTACAAACTCTTTCTTCTATCGATAGAAAACCGATAATGGATTATGCTTTATCGAATCCTTTTGGCATTTCTGTCGCGATGGAGAATAACAATATTCGACTTCTCTATGTAGACCCCAATTCACCTGCGGGAAAAGCCGGCTTAACGAGAGGGATGCAAATTGTTTCTATTAACGGAGAGAAGGTTATTTCAGAAAACTCTTTTATCAAACAATGGCAAATTGCACTTAACCTATCTTTTATTAAATTTGAGATACTTGATCTAAATTTAAGAAGAAGAGAAGTCCGATTAAATGCATCTGTATACGAACAAAATCCGGTAGTCAAAAAGTTGGTATTAGACAAAAGTAACATTAAAATCGGCTATTTAGCCTACAACAGTTTTACTTCCGAGGAAAATACGAGAAAATATCTAGAACCCGCATTTTTGACATTCGAACAATCCAATGTCTCAGAATTGATTGTCGATCTGAGATATAACCAAGGTGGATTTCAAGCCAGTGTCAATTTTCTTGCAAACATGATAGTACCATCTTCAGTGAACAAGAAAATTATGTATTCGGAACACTATAACACGCTCATGCAAATGGGGAAAGCCGACATCTTAAAGTCCCGATACTTATTAGATCAAAATGGGAAACCTACATATGATGAAAACGGAACACCAATCACCCTCTATGATTTGGATTATACAAGAAGTACAAATACTATTTACTTCAATAAAGAATCAGGTTTGCACAATCTAAAAAAAATATACTTTATCATTAGTGATATGACTGCGTCAGCAAGCGAGTTATTAATTAATATTTTCAGACCATATCTTGATGTACAAATTATCGGTGTATCTAGAACGGGAGAGCAAAGAGTAAAAACTTTTGGTAAACCCGTCGGTTTTTTCCCAATAAAAATAAAACAATATGACCTTTATCTGAGTATGTATCAACTCTTAAATTCGAAAAATGAAGGTCATTATTTTAAAGGTATACCCGCCGATCAAACTGTTATTGACGAAATTGAAACTGATTTCGGTTCGAAAGAAGACCCTGCCATTATGGCAATTATCAATAACGGAATTTCAAAGAAAAGCCACAGATCTCTAGTGCAAAAAAATAGTTTAAATAAAACACATACATCTTATTATTTAAATAACGATCGTTTACAGGGCAACTTGAAAACAGTTAGGGATTTAAAAATAAGAAAGAAATAGTTAGCTCTAAAAAAGCAATATAGGTCTTTAGGAAACTATAAATTCTAACAATTGACCCCACACGCGCATTAATGCAACATTTACATCCTTTATGGTTGGATTAAATGATCTAAGAACCTCCAGATACATGTCCCCCGTTAGCCCAGCATCAACTGATACCTTATTCCTTAAGCCCAAAGGAAAATATATCGGTAGCCGTGCAGCAAGAGCTAACATAAACAAAGGGCCCTATCTAAATTTTTCTGCGCTCAATGCCGATGGGAACGCACCTATTCTTATTGTGCACAGCACAGTTTTTTATTGCAACAGCAGGCTTTCCGGAAGGCCAATGACCAATTGGGCTCCTATCCAGCTCCTATTCCTATAGGCGAGAATTTTCCAACAGATGACTGTAGCACATCCATCATGGAGTCCGTTTAAAGAACAGTTGAGTTTATAAACCGAATTGCCTTCAAAGTGGCTTGTCCTGCTTTGAATCGAACCATTGACCGAATAGAATGTACAGAAGATGAAAAGTTTATCCCTATTAGCGCTGACGACATTACTCGCATGCTCCATGTTATTTGTGGTCTGTACATCTGAATCTCATCTCGATAATCCTTACCAAGGAAAAACAGAAAAGGAGCTCGAAATCCTTTCTGATGAAAAATATCACCAGATCGTATCGTTCGCAAGCCCCGTCAACTGTACAAATGCAGACGATTGGAAGTTGATGGAGATTCAATCAGTGTGCGGAGCCAGTCACCTTGCCTATCATCGCTCCGTAGACAAAACCACTTTGCGTAATAAGATCAACGACTACAACAGACTGATGGAAGTATATCGGCCATTGATCGCACCTAGAATTAACTGCGCGGCATATCAGAAGCCTCTGGGTGTACGATGCAACAATGGAAAACCCATTGTAGAACTATCTAACCCCTAAAAATTATTTTTTCGTATTTTAGCCATTTGAGAAGAATGGCTGAATTAAGTTTAATTACCCCGATAGAATACCTCAAAGGTGTAGGTCCCCAAAAGGCGGATGTGCTCAAAAAAGAGTTGCAGGTATTTACCATTGGTGACTTGCTGACACAGTATCCCTTTCGTTATATCGACCGCACCGAATTTCATAAGATCCGGAAACTGCATCCCGATATGATGGCTGCGCAGGTACTGGGCCGCCTGGTATCCTTACAATTGGTCGGTGAAAAAAGAACGAAACGGCTCGTCGGCTCCTTCAGGGACGAAACAGGTTCCATGGAACTGGTCTGGTTTCAGTCAATCCCCTGGCTCCAGAAATCGCTCAAGGTAGGTTCAGCGTACGTCATCTATGGCAAGCCCAGTGAATTCAATGGCCAGATTTCCATTACCCATCCCGAAATGGACCTGTACAATCCGCAGGCCAAACAAGTGGGCAATATGAGCCTGCAGCCGGTCTATTCGTCTACGGAGAAACTTAAAAAGTTCAACCTGGACACCAAGGGGATTCAGCGCCTCCAGCAAACCGCCCTCGAAACCGTCTATCGAAGTATTACAGAGACATTGCCCGAAGAGGTGCTGAAGGAACATCAGCTGGTTTCCAGACAGCAGGCCTTGGCTTCCATCCATTTTCCTAAATCCCAAAAAGAACTTAACCAGGCAATTAAGAGGATAAAATTTGAGGAACTGTTTTTCATACAGCTCAAACTGCTCAACAACAAGCAGCTGAACACTCAAAAATTCCGGGGCCAGCGCTTCAGTCAGGTTGGAGAGAAATTCAATACCTTTTTCAATGAGCGGCTTCCATTTCCGCTGACAGGTGCCCAAAAACGTGTCATCAAGGAAATCCGGATCGACACCAACACCGGTGCCCAGATGAACCGGCTCGTACAGGGGGACGTAGGCTCCGGAAAAACAGTTGTGGCGCTCATGAGTATGCTGCTAGCCGTCGACAATGGCTTTCAGGCCTGCATGATGGCTCCCACAGAAATTTTGGCCACCCAGCATTATCATGGACTCAAAGAGCTTGCCGGAGATGATCTCGTCAACATCAAGCTGCTCACCGGCTCCACAAGCACCAAGGAACGCCGGCTGATCCACCAGGCACTGGAAGATGGAACTTTGGATATATTGATCGGCACACATGCCCTGATTGAAGACAAGGTGAAATTCAAAAATCTGGGCTTCGTCGTCATCGACGAGCAGCATCGATTCGGCGTGGAACAACGGGCCAAGCTGTGGCGCAAAAACGTCATCCCACCCCATATGCTGGTGATGACTGCAACCCCCATTCCTCGTACACTGGCCATGACCATGTACGGCGACCTGGATATCTCGGTGATTGATGAGCTGCCGGCAGGACGTAAGCCCATCAAAACAGTTCATTTTTTTGAAAGCTCACGCCTGAGGATGTTTGGATTTATGCGTGAGGAAATTGCCAAAGGCCGCCAGGTATATGTAGTATATCCCCTGATCAAAGAAAGCGAAAAACTGGATCTCATTTATCTGGAGGCTGGCCTGGAGAACCTGCAGCGCGAATTTCCGCTGCCACAGTATAAGATCAGCATCGTTCACGGCAAAATGCCGGTGAAGGACAAAGAGTTTGAGATGCAGCGTTTTGTCCGGCACGAAACGCAGATCATGGTTGCCACAACCGTTATTGAGGTCGGTGTCAACGTACCCAATGCCTCCGTCATGGTGATCGAAAATTCCGAGCGATTTGGTCTGTCCCAGCTGCATCAGCTGAGGGGCCGTGTAGGCCGGGGAGCCGAGCAGTCTTTCTGTATTCTTATGTCCGGCAACAAGCTCAGCAAAGAGGGACGTCTGCGGCTCGACACCATGGTGCGCACCAACGATGGCTTTGAAATCGCCGAAGTAGATCTACAGCTACGCGGCCCCGGCGATATTTCAGGTACGCAGCAGTCGGGTGTACTCGACCTTAAAATGGCAAACCTGGCCACCGACCAGGCCTTGCTGACGGCATGCCGGAATACAGTCATTGCGATCTTTAAAGAGGACCCTATGCTGCAAAGCCCCAAAAATCAGCTGCTCCGCAGCTTCCTGGCCCGCAAATCGGATGGCATAGCTTGGGATAAAATCTCCTGATCGGATACCGCACCTCGCCGCTCAAAGCCAAAGCAGCCACGGCCGAAACGCAACGGGGGGGGGGCATAGCGCACGCTTCAGATGCTTCTTCACACAAACCTGTGGCAGAACAACCACCCCCAACACAGGGACAGGCTCCCAATAGACAAAAAGTCTGCATGACGTCTGTAGTTTTTCAGGAAAGTAGACTTGAATAGGCATCGGCTGACCTTGGCTATACACTTGCATATAAAATGAAATTTATTTATTTTTGCATCATTATGAACATGATATAGAAAATCTCCCCTTCTTTTACTAGGCAAAAGATGGCGACAGACCGCTTACTTATATCGAGTTGCCCTGTAAGCAAATCACAGATGATTTATTGGTTTTTTCTTAAATTCACCTTTTCAAAACAAAACGTAAAAAGTGGACGTACCCTAGTAACAGACCCTGTGCTATAAATAGATGGCCTTGCTGTCTGTCGGCGTCCCGTTAACTATTTTAATATAACAAAATGGCCAGATTTAAAATACACGATACAGCAATAAAACCCGAAACAGCCGTCCTGGTGAGTGTGATCACTCCAAATGTGACGGAAACGAAAGCAAAAGAATACCTCGAGGAACTTGAGTTTCTTGTGAAGACTGCCGGCGGTGAGACCAGAGGCACGTTTATGCAAAAACTGGGTTTCCCCGATCGCGCGACCTTCGTCGGAAGTGGCAAACTGGAGGAGATCAAAGCCTTTGTCGAAGCCGAAGAAATCGACATCGTGGTCTTTGACGATGAGTTATCACCATCCCAGCTCCGCAACATTGAGAAAGAACTCAAGCGTAAAATCCTCGACCGGTCCAATCTGATCCTCGATATCTTTGCGCGGCACGCAAAAACGGCCCAAGCCAAGACCCAGGTCGAGCTGGCACAGCTGCAATACTTATTACCACGTCTGACCCGTATGTGGACTCACTTGGAGCGTCAGCGCGGGGGTATTGGTATGCGCGGTCCGGGTGAATCCCAGATCGAAACGGACAGACGGATTATCCTGGACAAGATCTCCCTCTTCAAGGAGAGACTCAAAGCCATCGATAAACAGAACGAGACTCAACGCAAAAACCGCGGCGAGATGATCCGCGTAGCATTGGTAGGATACACCAACGTCGGTAAGTCAACGATCATGAACATGATTTCCAAATCTGATGTGCTGATCGAGAACAAGCTCTTTGCCACATTGGATACCACCGTCCGCAAGGTTGTCATAGACAATCTTCCGTTTCTGCTGTCAGATACCGTTGGTTTTATCCGTAAATTGCCGCACCACCTCGTGGAATGCTTCAAATCCACATTGGATGAAGTACGCGAGGCGGATGTACTGATCCATGTCGTGGACATCTCACACCCCAACTTCGAAGATCATATCCAAGCGGTGAATGAGACCTTGAAAGACCTCAAAGCACTGGACAAACCGGTGATTACGGTATTCAACAAGATCGACTTGTACAAACCGGCGATCGAGGAAGGACAGGATGGCGAAGAAATTGAGGTGACATTGGACGATTTCCGCAATTCCTGGATGGCGAAAAACGCCGATCCGGCTGTCTTCCTCTCCGCAACGAACAAAACCAACATCGAGGAATTCAGGAAAACATTGTACGATATCGTTGTCAAAATGCACAATGCACGATACCCGTATAATAATTTGTTATACTAATCAGACAACACACAAGGGAGCGGATTTGATAGCTGCTCCCGCTTTAAAAAGAATAAACAATGAATAAATCGGTGCAGTTTCAGGACTGGGGCCTGGTAGACTATCAGGAAGCCTGGGACAGACAGGAATCCATTTTTAAAAGCGTTTTGGATATCAAGCATGACAACAGGGTCAACGAAACAAAAAATCCAACTCCCAATTACCTGATTTTCACCGCGCATCCCCATGTTTACACGCTCGGAAAAAGCGGACATGAGGAATATCTGCTGCTGGATGAAAAGGGATTGGAGGAGAAAGACGCTAAGTTCTATAAGATCAATCGCGGCGGCGATATCACTTACCATGGACCGGGCCAGATCGTGGGCTATCCGATATTGGATCTGGACAACTTTTTCACGGATATTCATCTCTATCTGCGGACATTGGAGGAAGCCATTATCTTAACTTGCGCTGATTATGGTATTGAAGCAGGACGTTACCCCGGATATACCGGTGTTTGGATAGAACCGGACAAAGCAACGGCGCGCAAGATCTGCGCAATGGGGGTACGTGCGTCGCGCTGGGTGACCATGCATGGCTTTGCATTCAACGTCAATACCGACCTGGAATACTTTGGCAATATTATCCCTTGTGGCATCGACGACAAGGACGTCACATCACTCAAACGCGAACTCGGTACCGAAGTGGATATGGAAGACGTCAAACAAAAACTCAAAGGACATATTGCCCGCCTTTTTGAAATGGAAGTCATCTAAAACCATTCCGCTTGCCACAAGCGTCAATAGCTGGCAAAACCGATTGGGGGTACTTCCCAACCGATGCCGACCATAGCAATTCAGGGATCAATAACCGAGCACAGCGAGATCATTGATCCCTTCTTCTTTTTTCCACTGGGCGCTAAACACAAACTCCAGAAGCTTAGTGTTGCTGTTTGATATGTAGTGATTCCGGAAAAAGCCCCGGCTTTAGCAATAATACATGCATTCATAGCTGAATAACCTACCATCCTTGAATGTAAGGATAAACTGCCCAGCATCGCCGTTCTGAATGCGGTAAATATGCGGATCCGCCGTCCAGTCCCCGTAATATAGCAGATCGCCAAAGCGTTGTACAAAATCTCGCTCGTTGGAGTTGGCGTCGAGCCGCTCGCCAGCCAATACGAGCATTTCCCCATCCCGAAAATATGTTTTGTATACAGATCCCACGATCTTTCCCTGATAGTTTTCCTCAAATGCGACAATCATATTTGGCGTCTTATAAAAATATTTCGGTTCCCAGCCACATTCCGGTGTACCTGGAATATCCTCAACACGTTGCAGATCCATGGCTTTCATCTGTTTATCTGTTATTTTACCGTCAAACAATGCCATACCTTGCCAGATAAAATGCATCTGCAGTTGCTGGATTCGTTTTCCATAGGCCTCGTACTCCGGCCTTTGCGCGATTTTATCTGCCAGCAATAATTCGAAGTCAATATCCACCTTGGGATTATCCACTCCCGCATTGGCATAGGACTCTTTCCAATAGAAAAGCGCCTGCTTTAATGGGCCGTCCCCATCGCCCCATGCGATTTCGCGTAGTCGCCCTACCTGAATCAGTTCCTTTTCCTCATCCTTGCCTTTTACTGCCAGATAATCCTTCAGTACTTCCTCATACGTCAAATGCGGACCTAAATATTTCGCCTGAACATATTCCGGCTGTTCGTGAAAATGATCGCCGACATACACCCATCCGTCTTTATACAAAGGCATATAATCGATACAGACCATCTCGTTCAACCTTGCCCGGCGAACAGCTATACTAACTGTATTCGGCGCTTTCCGTACACGCAATTCGGAGACCTGTACATAGAAATGCGGACATTGGTAACCCTCCGCCCCGCGATAAAAATATTGTGACGGTTCGCCCATTGATTTCTTCCCGTCCATGAAGTTTTTCAGGGGCTGACGATCGATAAAACCGACGTCGCCGTTGCTGACCTGCACCTTATACTGTGTTTGGGTGGAGTCGAGCAGGTAGACGGGTGCTTCCGTGGCAAATACACCCAAAGGTTCATTCTTGTTTCCAGCCTCAGCATAAAGGTATCCCCAGCGGGACACATACATAGGCCGCTCTCCAGCAGGCTGCGCTACGCTGGCCTGTATAGAACAAATGAAGATGACAGCGATTACAGATAATACTTTTCTCCACATAAATTTATTTCTTTTTGTATAAATAGCTGACAGCCGGACTAATCCAGGGACATGGCAACACGTGTTTATAATTATCGAAATTAACACAAAAAAAAGCCAATGAAATCACAGGAATCAGGTATTTTTGATGGCATCATAAGTAACTTCTTTGGCAAAGAATTATCCATAGTCACTTTACTGATCAAAGGGCGAAGAAGACTTAAAAGAATAAAAAACCAAAAACGGCAAGCTCCAAAAATGTAGGGGGCGGCATCAATAACGCCCTCACTACCTTTTATTTAATAGACCTATCTGTGCTTCGAGCGCGTCAATCGTTTTTTCCTGCGCCCTAACCGTCTGTTCGAGTGCAGATACCAGCTGTTTATAGACGAGTAGACTTCCGGTACCGGCAGCAGCAACAGATTCAACAGCAGGTTCGGCCCCAACTTCAAGGTCATTTCCCCTACTGCCCCGCCACATGCGACCTTCCCCCAGCAGCAGCCACGCGGGACTAACATCCGGGTGTTGAGTCAATAGGACAATCATAGCGTCTGAACTAAGGGCAGTATTCTTCTGTCCGCCCTTAAAATTGGCGTAAGAGAGGCCTACCTCCCTAAAGAACTCTGTTTTACTGATTCCTTTGGCTTCGGCAATCCGCAGTACACGTTGCTTAACATTCACAGTTACTCCATTTAGATAATCACTTGTTCCTCAACGCTTCAATCTCGCGTTCCAGCGAAGACAATAATCGCTCCAAAGATATAATTGTCTTTTCCTGCGATTTGATGGTAACATCCTGTGAGGAAATAACCTTTTTTAGACTGTTGATTACGGCTCCTTCGGCTCCGGCCGCCACATACGGTTCACCCTCGTCCTGTGCTAGAGGAGGCTTTAACATATCGCCTTCCCCCTTTAACAACCAGTCCGAAGAATATTCAGGAAACTTTTCAACTATACTAATTAACCACTTCGCCTGAACATCGGTGTTGTTATTCATCGCACGCGTGAATACACCTCTGCTGGCCCCAATAGCCGTTTCAAACGCTGTTACACTTAAGCCCTCTCGGTCCGCAATAACTTTAATTCTCGTTAAAAAAGAACTCATAATCAATAATTATCATTATAAAATTTGTTTAATCGAAAATTAGTGTTTAAATTAGCGTTGCCAATTGATAATTATAAACACAGTATTTTAACCCAAAACATTTCCCAGAATGAAAAATACACAAAAGAAACTAAAAGCGAAATCTTTTCGCTATTTAACCAAGGATATAGTCAAAAATCCGATGCTCTACATCGAGGACTTCTATCGCCATGAAACCAATATCTTCTATTGGATGAACAATATCCAGCTTTTCGTAAATGCGGCAGCTGTCCCCGAAATGGCTGACCGCAACTTTGCTGAAAACGGATATCACTGTAAACAGATGATCAAACAAATTGAAGTTGCCTATGTCATTTTTCACCAATGCCAACTTCCATTACAGGATACGCCATTGAATTTTTTTGCCACAAAAGAAGATTATCACAACTACCTATTTAGAATGGAATATACTATCCATGGACAGCCAGCCCCTGCAGATACCATCAGTAAGTTTTTTTCCTACCAATCTCTCCAAAAATGGTACGACACCATGGATGATATCATGCACTATTTAACGGTACCCGATTCCGGTAACTACGAATACTTTGGCGATCAAATAATTGCCATACGCGAATTGCTGATACGGCTCGCATTTGCCCTGCACTATATAAATGAAGATGAGGGAATCTTCTTGCATGTTCCTCCTTATGTAAAGGCTATAAATGATGAACCGCATCAGTCCACCGAAAAGAAAAACAAACTACAGCAATTCATGGAGGACAGTATTGATAAAGAGTACGCCACAAAAGAAGCGCAAAAAGACAACAATGAGACCGATGAAAACCAAAGCTTGGAGACATCGGAAGTGCCTGAAAGCGAAGCCAGCGATTTAGAAAGCTTAAATCCACATACAATGAATTCATGAATATGGCCGAGAATAAACGATATGTGAATATTTTAATAAACAAATATCCTCTGATCTCCCAATTGCTTTAAGCCATTGTGAACGGTAATTAATAATGCAGAGTTTTTGGTAAGTAGAACTGCAGAGTATTCGGCAAGAATGAATACATAGTTTTCTTCAAAAGTATAGTATTAATTTTAAGTCTCAAAGAAGGATTTTC